>FRDC01000003.1_pt1 | contig 95430 bp, 95 predicted proteins | sample 1106171 | NCBI WGS metagenome assembly FRDC01 (sample SAMEA3930566, study PRJEB13176) | freshwater metagenome | biome: Drinking water system; feature: drinking water; material: water | place: Singapore | collected 2014-12-20
AGGCGCTGCCGGGCAAGGCGGTGCGCTTCTACCGAGAGGCGCTGACGCTCGATCCCAATGATCTGGCGGCGCTGGAAGGCCAGGGCGAGGCGTTCGTCGCGCGCGGCGCGATCGAGCGCGCGCGCGACAATCTGGCGAAGATCCGCCGCCGCTGTCCCAATGGGTGCCCGCCGCTCACGTCGCTCACCGCGACCATCGCGCGCGGGCAGGCGGGGCCGGCGGTCGCGGCGCAGACGGCGAAAGTGGCCGGGCGGGAATAGGGTTTTCGGTCCGCGCCGAGACGCGGAGGATGCCAAGGGCGCGCGCGCGACCCGATTGTCATCCCCGGCGAAGGCCAGGGCGTGGCCGCGCGGCGGTCGCTCGTCCCGCAAGTCCTGTCGAGCCGCCCGATACTGGCCCCCGGCCTTCGCCGGGGAAGGGGTTCGGGGAAGCCCGCACCCTTCCGCCGCGCCTCCGCGCGAACCTACGTCACCCCAAGGCCCGCGCCAGCGCCACCCATTCGGCGACGCTCACCGTTTCCGCGCGCCGCGTCTCGTCCACGCCCACCGCCGCGCACGCCGCCAAGGCGCCAGGCACTCCCTTCAGGCTTTGCCGCAGCATCTTGCGCCTTTGGCCGAACGCGGCACCGGTCAGCGCCTCGAGCGCCGCGAGCCGCACGCCTTCGGGCGCCGGCACCGGCCGGATCGCGACCACCGCCGACATCACCTTGGGCGGCGGGGTGAAGGCCGAGCGGTGGACCGGCATCGCGATCCGCGCGGTGCTGCGCCATTGGGCGAGCACCGCCAGTCGCCCATAGGCATCGCCGCCAGCCGGCGCGACGATGCGATCGGCGACCTCGCGCTGGAACATCAAGGTCAGCGATCGCCACCAGGGCAGCCACTCGGCCGAAAGCCAGCCGATCGCGAGCGCGGTGCCGATATTATAGGGCAGATTGGCGACGATGTGCGGCGCGGTTTCGAACAGCGCGCGGTGGTCGATCGCGAGCGCGTCGCCCTCGATCACGCGCAGCCGCCCGGGAAAGGCCGCCTCCAGCTCGGCGAGCGCGGGGAGGCAGCGGCGGTCGCGCTCGATCGCGGTCACCCGCGCGCCGGCCTGAAGCAGGGCGCGGGTCAGCCCGCCCGGGCCGGGGCCGATCTCCAGCACCTCGGCGTCGGTCAGGTCGCCGGGAATGGCGGCGATGCGGGCGAGCAACTGGCCGTCGAGCAGGAAATTCTGCCCCAGCGCCTTGCTCGCGGTCAGGCCGTGCCGCGCGATCACCTCGCGCAGCGGGGGAAGCGCGCTCAACTCTCGCGCCGCCGCGCCGCGGCCTCCTGCGCCAGCTTCAGCGCGGCGATCATCGCGCCGGGATGCGCCTGGCCGGTGCCCGCGATCGCGAAGGCGGTGCCGTGGTCGGGCGAGGTGCGGACGATCGGCAGCCCCAGCGTGATGTTCACGCCTTCGTCGAAATGCAGCGTCTTCAGCGGGATTAGCGCCTGATCGTGATAGCAGCATAGCGCCACGTCGTAGGTGGCGCGGGCACGTGCGTGGAACAGCGTATCAGCGGCGAACGGCCCCTTGGCGTCGATGCCCTCGGCCTGCAATTGCTCGATCGCGGGGATCAGCAGGTCGATCTCCTCGCGCCCGATCGCGCCCTGCTCGCCGGCATGGGGGTTGAAGCCGGCGAACACCAGCCGCGGCGCCTCGATGCCGAAATTGCGCGTCAGCCCCCGCGCCGTCGCCCGCGCGCGCGCGACGATCAGCTCGATCGAGAGCAGACCGCTCACCTCGGCGAGCGGCACATGGGTGGTGATCGGCACCACCCGCAGGCTCGGCCCGGCGAGCATCATCACCGCGTTCTCGCGCGCGATGCCGCAGCGTTCGGCGACGAATTCGGTCTGGCCGGGATGCGTGAAGCCGGCGGCGTAGAGCTGCGCCTTGGAGACGGGGCCGGTCACCAGCGCCCCCGCCGCGCCCGATCGCGCGAGGCCGACTGCCATTTCCAGCGATTGCAGCGCGCAGCGGGCGCCGTGCGGATCGGGCTGGCCGGGGACGATCTCGCCACCATCGCGCACATCGACCACCGGCAGCGCGGTCGCGAACGCCGCCGCCGCTTCGGCGGGCGTGGCGATATGCGCGATCGGCACGTCGCTCACCAGTTCGATCGCGCGCGGATCGCCAACCGCGAAGAACGGCTCGAGCCCTTCGGCGGCCCGCGCCGCCCACGCCTTGGCGACGATCTCCGGGCCTATGCCGGCGGGGTCGCCCATCGAGGCGGCGATCGGCGCAATCATGGCATTCTCCGTCGCCGCCCCAAGGCCGGCGGGATCAGCGATACTCGATCACCGCGTCGCGGCGCAAATCGCGCAGTTTATGGTCGGCGCGCAGGTTGATCGCCTGATCTTCCATCTGATTGCGGATCTGCTCGGCGGTCGGCAGCTGGCCCGCGACCGGATCGTTGCGGCCGCACAGCACCAGCACGCGCACGCCATCCTCGGGCGAGCCGAAGGGCGGGGTGGTCTCGCCGACCTGCATCGCGCTGATCATGGTCTTGAGCGGCCCGGGCAGATCCTTCAGCTTGATCGAGTCGTTGTCGACCACTTCGGCGCCCAGGCCATCGGCGACCTTCTTGGCGTCGCCGCAGCCCTTCAGCGCCTTGGTCGCCTCGGCGAACTGCGCGACCTTGGCGGTCGCCTGTTCCTTGGTGGTCCCCGCCGGGAACGCGACCGACAGCTGGCGCAGGCTCAGCACCGCGTCGTCGGGGTTGGCCATCAGCAGCTTGCGCTTCTCGACGACGTAGAGGATCGAAAAGCCGCCCGGCACCTCGATCGGCCCGGCGAGTTGCTGCGGGTTCATTTCGACCGCCGCCTGCGCGAGCGTATCGGGCAGCGTGCCCGGCTTCACCCAGCCGAGATCGCCGCCCACCGGCCGCGTCGTCGCGTCCGAACGCTCGAACGCGATCTGCTCGAAGCTGCGCTTGTTGCCGGCCTTGATCTCATCCATCAGCGTGCGCGCTTCGTTGATGATCTGGGTTTCCTGCCCCGGCGCGGCGCGGAGATAAATCTCCTTCACATGCACTTCCTCGGAACCCTTTTGCGCGGCGAGGCGGGCGAGGATCGATTTCACCTCGGCATCGGGGATGTTGACGTTGAAGGTCACCCGGCGCTGGAGATAGCGGCGCCAGGCGATCTGCGCCTCGATCTGGCGGCGCAGCGTGCGGTCCGACGATCCGATCGAGCGCAGATAGCTGCGCATCTCGCTAAGCGGCCGGTTGAAGCTGCCGGCGATGCGGGTGAAGCCGTTGTCGATCTCCTGAGCGCTCACGGTGATGTCGGCCGCCTTGGCCTCCTGGATCTGCAGCGTTTCGTCGATCAGCTGGCTCGTCACCTGCACGCGCAGCGCTTCGAGTTCCTGGGGGGAGAGCTTCAGCTGGTTGGCGGCGATGATCAGGTTCATCCGATGGTCGACATCGGTGCCGGTGATCACCGCGTCGTTCACGATCGCGGTCGCCTTGCGGACATTGGGGTCGCGCTTGCCGTAAACCTGCAAATTGGTCGGGATGTTCAGGTTGCTCTGCGGCAGGCTTTGGTCGGGAACCGTCTGCGCGGCGGCGCCGACGGCAAGCGCCGCGCCGATCGCCGTAAGGCTCAGGCCGCGCAGGGAAAGGATCGACGTCTTCACTCTTGGTCCTCGAAATAGGGGGCTTGCGGTCGCTGGTAGCGTGCCGCGGCTGAACGCCCGTTTACCGTCCGAGGTTCTTAAAAGAAAGCGTCAGCAAGATGGCATCGCCCGAACGCGCGTCGCCCGTGTTCTGATAATCGCGCCGCCAGGTGACGCCGAGGCGCAGGCAATCATCCTCATAAGCGACGCCGACGCGGTGGCGGATCGGCGAAAAACCGTCGGTCAGCGAGAGCGGATCGGCCTGGCGGGTGGTCAAGTCCACCGTGGTCGAGCCGAACGCCGACCAGAAGCGCGTCACCTGGACGCGCGCGGCGAGGCGCACCTCCTCGCGGTCACGCAAATCCTCGAGCGTCGGTGCGATCTGGCGGTTGAGTCGCAGATAGCCGACCAGGAAATAGCTGGCGCGGCTGCCGATCGTCGCGTCCACTTCCAGCCGGCGCAGCTTGAAATCGTCCTTGTCCACCCGGTAGCGATTGGTGAGCGAGACGATGTCCTTGTAGCGGATTTCGGTGCGGCCGACGAAATCGGAAACGCGGTCCGCGAAGCCCACGCCGTCGGGGATCACGGTATTGCGCCCGGTCAGGCGGATGCTCTGGCCGAGCACGCTGTTGATCGTGAAATCGGGCAGCGTCAGCGCCCATTCGAAGCCATAGGTGAGGCGGGTGGTGTCGTCGAACCGATCATAACCGGGGAAGCGGTTGAGCGAGAACAGGTTGGCGTCCTCAAGTTCGACCGAGCGCGAATCCTCGTTGGGGACGATCAGATTGGCGAGCGGCGGCGTCGCGACGATCTGCACGCGCGGGGTGAAGCGCTGCAACCCGCCCCACAGCCCGCCGACCAGCGGCCATTTCACGTCGATCGCAAAGGCGGCGATGCCGCGCCCGGTAACGCCCTCGCGCCCGCGATAGCTGCCCACCGTCGTCGCGACGGTGTTGGTCGCGTGGTACAGGTCGGCGCGGCCATAGGCGGTGAGGGTGATTTCCTGCCCCCAGCGCGTCAGCCGGCGCAGATCCCAGCGCACGCTGGTGAAGGCGCGCTGCGTGTCCTGCCCCGCCGAGCGGCCGATCGCGAGCGTGTTGAGCTGCGCCTCCAGCACCCCGCCCAGCACGCCCCGGAAGCGGCGGCGATAGTCGATCTCCGGCAGCGCCAGCGGCTGCAATCCCTGGCGATCATTCACCCGCAGCGTCTGCACCGCCCAGCCGGTGACGGCGAAATAGCTGTCCTGGTCGATCCGGCTGACGTTGATCGTGTTGCGCAGCAAATCGTCGAACGAGATGAAGTAGCGCCGCAGGAAAGTGCGGTCGGTCGCGACGCGGAAGCTGCCCGAGGCGCTCCAGTTGGGATCGAGCTGGAAGCGGCCATTGCCTTCCACATAGCCGCGGAAAACGTTGCGGGTGGTCGCGTCGGCGGGATCACCGAACGCGATCGCGTCGGTGCGATCCGATTCGGTCGCATAGCCGCCAATATGATAGGCGCCCTTGCTGGTGATCGCGTTGTAATCGACCCCCAGCATCGGCAACACGTTGCTGAAGAAGCGCGGCGTGATCGTCAGGTTGCGATTGTCGGCGATCGACAGGAAATAGGGCTGGGCATATTCGAAGCCGTTGACCCGGCTGTAGCGGATGTCGGGCGAGAGCAGGCCGCTGTTGCTGCCGCCGCCCACCGGCGTGGAGAGCGCGGGCAGCGGGATCGTCGCCACGCCGAAGATGCTGAGCTGCGCGCCGGCGAAGTAAAGCCGCTGCTTGTCGGGATTGTAGACGACGCGGACGGCGGTGACTTTCCAGGTCGGGCTTTTGGGGCAGCCGGCGCTGTCGGTGACGGCGCAGGGCGTATAGGCGGCGTCGCTGAGCGTGACGACGCCATTGTCGCGCACCCCGCGCCGCGCGGCGATCCGCCCGCCGCGATCGAGCACGATGAGCATGTTGTCCACCACGCCGTCGCGCAGCGAATCGGTCAGCTCGACCATGTCGCCATAAGCGGTGTCGCCGGTCGGGTTGACGATCACGACATTGCCGCGCGCGATCACCTTGCCGGTGCGGCGGTTCCAGCTGATCGTGTCGGCGCGCAGGCGATCGGCCTCGCGGTACATGCGCACGTCGCCAATCGCGGTGACGATGTCGGCGTCGCTATCATAATCCAGCTGATCGGCGCTGAAGGTGATTTCGCGCGCATTGGGCTCGCGTTCGGCGGTGACGACGGGTTCGGTGCTGCTGGGCGGCGGGGGCGGCGGCGCGGGCTGCACCGCGCGGTTCTGCAGGTCTTGCGCCCAGACTGGCTGGGCGGCGAACGCCGCGACCAGCGCGCTAGGACCAAGAAGGATGCGACGCACCACGCGGACTTTACCCCTTTACGTGCGGCTGTTGCCGCTGCAATCGGCCCTATCGCACCGGTTGCGCTTGGGGGCAATCGGCGGGTGGGGCGTCGTCTTGTGCTTGGCGCTGCCCCGCGCCGCGCCTAAGTCAGACGCCGTAAGGCGTGTAAGGATATGAGGTTTACATGAAGATAAGCTTTGCGCCCACGCTCGCCGCCGAAGCGGTTGTCGCGCTGCCGGTGGAAAAGGACGGGCTGGAGCGCCTCGGCTTTGGCGGCTTCGGCCCCGCCGCCGAGCTGCTGGCGCGCGGCGCCGCGCGGGCCGCGCGGTTCGAGGGCGAGGCGGGGGCGATCGCCGAAGCGTTCGTCGAGCGCGGCGGGCAGGTGGTGCGGCTGCTGCTGGTCGGCGTCGGCCATGGTGGCGAGGTGGATTATGAGCGCGCGGGCGGCGCGCTCACCGCGAAGCTGCTCACCTCGGGCGCGACGCGGCTGGCGGTGGATTTCGCGGCGCTGGGCGGCGCCCCGGCGGTGGCGGCGGTCACCCGCTTCGCGCTCGCCCTGGTGCTGCGCGGCTGGCGGATCGACACCTATCGCACCCAGCTGACCGAGAAGCACAAGCCCACGCTGGGCGAAGTGGTGCTGGTCGGCGCGCCCGAGGGGGCCGAGGCGGCCTGGGCCGACGCGCAGGCGGTGGCCGAAGGCGTCGCGCTCACCCGCGAGCTGGTGTCCGAACCGCCGAACATCATCTACCCGGCGAGCTTCGTCGAGCGCGTGCGCGGCTCGGTCGAAGGGCTCGGGCTGGAAATCACCGTGCTTGGCGAGGAGGAGATGCGCGGCCTCGGCATGGGCTCGCTGCTCGGCGTCAGCCAGGGCTCGGTGCGCGAGGGGCAGCTGCTCGCGCTCAAGTGGAGCGGCAAGGGCGCGGGCGATCCCGATCTCGCGCTGGTCGGCAAGGGCGTCACCTTCGATACCGGCGGCATCAGCCTGAAGCCCGGCCCGGGCATGGAAGACATGAAGTGGGACATGGGCGGCGCCGGCGCGGTGGTCGGCGCAATGAAGACGCTCGCCCGGCGCAAGGCCAAGGCGAACGTCATCGGCGTGTGCGGCCTGGTCGAGAACATGCCCGATGGCAACGCCCAGCGCCCGGGCGACATCGTCACCTCGATGTCGGGCCAGACGATCGAGATCCTGAACACCGATGCCGAAGGGCGGCTGGTGCTGGCCGACGTGCTCACCTGGGTGCAGCGCACGCACCGGCCCAAGGCGATCGTCGATCTGGCGACGCTGACCGGCGCGATGATCATCTCGCTCGGCCATGAACATGCCGGGCTGTTCAGCAACGATGACGGCCTTGCCGACCAGCTGCTCGCCGCGGGGCGCGCGACCGGCGACCAATTGTGGCGCTTCCCGCTGGCGGATGCGTATAACAAGCTGCTCGACAGCCCGATCGCCGACATGAAGAATGTTGGCCCGCGCGGCGCGGGATCGATCACCGCCGCGCAGTTCATCCAGCGCTTCATCGACAAGGGCGTGCGCTGGGCGCATCTCGACATCGCCGGCACGGTATGGGTCGACAAGCCGGGCGCGACGCATGACAAGGGCGCGACCGGGTTCGGCGTGCGCCTGCTCGACCGGCTGGTGCGCGACACCCTGGAAGCCTGATCGAAGGCGGGGCGGGTGCGGGTCGATTTCTACCACCTCACCCGCCAGCCGCTCGCGCGCGTGCTGCCGCGCCTCGCCGAGCGGGTGGTGGCGGACGGCGCGCGGCTGCTGATCGTGACCGCGGACGCCGAACAGCGGGCCGCGCTCGACCGCTTGCTGTGGGACTATGCGCCCGAAAGCTTCCTGCCGCACGCAATCGCCGGGGCGATGGACGACGCCGCGCAGCCGATCCTGATCGCGGGCGATACGCAAGCGGGGAACGGCGCGCGCCATGTCCTGATCGCCGACGGGATGTGGCGCGAGGAAGCCTTGGGGTTCGACCGCGCCTTCCATCTGTTCGACGAAAGCGCGATCGCCGCCGCGCGCGCCGCGTGGAAGGGGCTCGCCGGGCGCGAGGGGGTCGAGCGGCGCTATTGGAAGCAGGGCGACAAGGGCTGGGAACAGGCGGCGTAGCGCGCGGCGAAGGCCGGCCCTACCCGAATACCCCCAGCTTGCGCCCGCGCCGCTAAGCCCCGCGCCGAACGCTTCAGGAGTTTCTCATGCCCGTTACCCGTACCTTCTCGATCATCAAGCCCGACGCCACCCGCCGCAACCTGACCGGCGCGGTGACCAAGATGCTTGAGGAAGCCGGGCTGCGCGTGGTCGCCTCGAAGCGCATTCGCATGAGCCGCGAACAGGCCGAGGGCTTCTACGCGGTGCACAAGGAACGCCCCTTCTTCAACGATCTGGTGGAGTTCATGATTTCCGGCCCGGTCGTCGTTCAGGTGCTGGAGGGCGAGGACGCGGTCGCGCGCAACCGCCAGGTGATGGGCGCCACCAACCCGGCCAACGCCGAACCCGGCACGATCCGCCGCGAACTCGCCGAATCGATCGAGGCGAACTCGGTCCATGGTTCGGACTCGGATGAGAATGCCGCCATCGAAATCGCCTATTTCTTCCGCGACGATGAGCTTGTCGGCTGATCTGACGATCACCGTCGATACGGCCGGCATCGCCGATGTGCCGGCCCTGTCCTTGTTGTCGACCGCGTGCCTGGTGAACAACAAGACGCATATCGCGCCCCCTGAAGTTCTCGTCCGCTACATCGAGCAGGAACATTCGCCGCGTTTTTTCGCGGAGCGGCTGGCGGGGCGGCGTTGCCTGATCCGCGTCGCGCGCCTCGATTGTGGCGGCCTGGTCGGCTACATGATGATCGACCCCGCCGCCCTGATCGTAACCGAGGACGCGCTCGAGCTGGAAGTGAAGCGGCTGCACGTGCTGCCGGGCTATCGCGGGCTGCGGGTGGGGGCGCGGCTGTTCGACTTCGCCTATGGCGATGCCCGCACCTTGGGCGCGCGCCGCATCATCATCGGCTGCGAGCCCGACGATCACCATAATCGCACGCTGTACGAGCGTCGCGGCTTCGTCCTCGCCGGCGAACGCGTGGTGACGATCAGCACGATCAACTATACCGAGGTGCTGTACGCGCGCGCGCTGGATTAGAGCGATTTCGAGGCAGTTGGAATCACCTGCCGGCTCGGAAATTGCGGATAAACAAAAGCCTAGAGCGGCGATCCGATTTCATCGGATCGAAAACCGCTCTAGGGGGTTTCGATCCCACGCAGCAGCGCGGGCGGCGCGGCGCGTTCCCAGCTTTGCCGGAGCCGGTGCTCCACCTGCGCCCAATCGACCGCGCGCCCGTCCAGCCGCAGCCCCACCCAGCCGCTCGGCCCCAGATAGGGCGGGATGAAATAATCCTCGGGCGCGACCTCGCACAGCATTGACTGCTCCTCGCGCCCGCTGGTCTTGACCAGCACCGCGGTGCGGCCGTCGCCGTGGTGATCGTGCCAGAAATAGGCGAAGAACTTGCCCTTCTGGACGAAGAAGCCGGGCGACCCGTGCGACAGCTTCTCCGCGGCGTTCGGCAGGGCGAGCGCGCGGGCGCGGACCTCGGCGAGCAAGGCTTCGTGGTTCATCGCGCGACATACTCCGCCAGCAGCCGGGGATAGAGCCGGTGCTCGGCGACGAGCACGCGCGCGGCGAGCTTTTCGGGGATGTCGCCGGGCAGGATCGGCACCACCGCGCGGCCGAGCACATCGCCCTCGTCGAGTTCTTCGGTGACGATGTGGACCGAACAGCCGCCCACCTTGTCCCCCGCCTCGATCGCCCGCGCATGGGTGTCGAGCCCCTTATATTTGGGCAGCAGCGAGGGGTGGATGTTGAGCACGCGCCCCTGCCAGCGCTGGACGAAGGCGGGCGACAACAGCCGCATATAACCGGCAAGCGCGATGAACTCGGCGCCTTCATGGTGGAGCGCGGCCTCGATCTCGGCCTCATATTCGGCCTTGGCGCGGCCTTTGGCGGGCGTGGCGAAGGTGGCGATGCCCTGCTCGGCGGCCCAGGCGATGCCGGGCGCCTCGGGCTTGTCCGACGCGGCGAGGACCACCTCGAACGCGCAGTGCGGATCGCGCGCGGCGGCGGCAAGCGCCTGCAGGTTCGAGCCCCGGCCCGACAACAGCACCGCGACCTTGCGCCGCGCGCTCATGCGGTATGGGTCGCGTGCCAGGCGGCGCGGGCGCTCCACGCCTCGGCGCTGCCGCGCACGGTGCAGCCGCGCGGCCCGGCTTCCACCTGGCCGATGCGGAACACGCGCTCGCCCTGCGCTTCGAGCGCGGCGGTGACGCCCGCCGCTTCATGCTCGGCGACCACCGCGACCATGCCGATCCCGCAGTTGAAGGTGCGCGCCAGCTCGCCGGGCTCGATCGCGCCCTGGGCTTGCAGGAACGCCATCAGCGGCGGCAGCGGCCAGGCATCGGCGTCGATTGCGGCATGGCAGCCCGCCGGCAGCACGCGCGGGACATTCTCCAGCAGGCCGCCGCCGGTGATGTGCGCGAGGCCCTTCAGCCGCGCATCGGCGATCAGCGGCAGCAGCGATTTCACATAGATGCGCGTCGGCGCCATCAGCGCGTCGATCAGCAGCGTGTCGGGATCGAACAGTGCCGGCCGGTTGAGCTTCCACCCCTTGTCGGCGGCGAGCCGGCGGACGAGCGAAAAGCCGTTCGAGTGGACTCCCGACGAGGCGAGCCCCAGCAGCACATCGCCCGGGGCGATGGTGGCGCCGGTCAGCACCCGGTCGCGCTCCACCGCGCCGACGCAGAAGCCGGCGAGATCATAGTCGCCCTCGGCATACATGCCCGGCATCTCGGCGGTCTCGCCGCCGATCAGCGCGCAGCCGGCGAGCAGGCAGCCTTCGGCGATCGAGGCGACGACCTTCTCCGCGACCGCCGGATCGAGCCGGCCACACGCATAATAATCGAGGAAGAACAACGGCTCCGCGCCCTGCACGATCAGATCGTTGGCGCACATCGCGACCAGATCGACGCCGACGCCTTCGTGCCGCCCGCTGTCGATCGCGAGTTTCAGCTTGGTGCCGACACCGTCATTGGCGGCGACGAGCAGCGGATCGCGGAACCCCGCCGCCTTCAGATCGAAAAAGCCGCCGAACCCGCCAAGCTCGGCATCGGCGCCCGGGCGCCGTGTGGCCTTGGCGAGCGGGGCGATCGCGCGCACCAACGCGTTGCCCGCCGCGATCGAGACGCCCGCCTGGGCATAGGTATAGCCGCGCTGTTCGCTCATGCCCCAGCCGCCTAGCGATAACGCGCTTGGATTTCCACGCCTGCTTCGCCAAAAGGGCGCGCCTATGCTTCGCCCGCTCGCTTTCGGCCTTTCCGCCATCACCCTGGTTTCGCTCGCCGCGACCGGGCTGGTGCGCGCGCAAGGATCGAGCTTCGAGGTGAGCGGGGTGGCGGTGGATGTCACCGCCAAATCGGCCGAGGCGGCGCGCGAGACCGGCTGGCGCATCGCGCAGCGCAAGGGCTGGGCGATGCTCGCGCGGCGGCTGGGCGCCCCCGGCGTGGGCCTGCCCGATGGCACGCTCGATTCGATCGTCTCGGGCATCGTCGTCGAGAATGAGCAGATCGGCCCGAACCGTTACATCGCCCGGCTCGGCGTGCGCTTCGATCGCGACCGGGCGGCGGCGATCCTCGGCGTCTCCTCGGCGCTCACCCGTTCGCCGCCGATGCTGCTGCTGCCGATCGAATGGTCGGGCGGGGCCCCGGTCGGCTTCGAGCGCGAGAGTGATTGGCTGAAGGCCTGGGCGCGGTTCAACACCGGCAACAGCGCGATCGATTATGTGCGCCCGGCGGGCGGCGGCCCCGATCCGCTGCTGCTGAACCAGGGACAGCTCAACCGCCGTGGGCGCGGCTGGTGGCGTTCGATCCTGGCGCAATATGGCGCCAAGGACGTGGTGATGCCGATCGTGCATCTCTATCGCCAATATCCCGGCGGGCCGATCATCGGCGAGTTCCAGGCGCGCTTCGGGCCGGACAATACGCCGCTGGCGCAATTCTCGCTGCAGGTGCGCGATGGCGACGCGCTGCCGGCGCTGCTCGACGCGGGGGTGAAGCGGATCGACGAGGCGTACCAGCAGGCGCTTTCCGCCGGCGTCCTGCGGATCGACCCCAGCCTGATCGAACCCGCGCCGGTCGCGCCCGTGGAGGTGCCCGCGCTCGACGAGTCGATCCTGGGCAATGAAGGCCAGCCGGTCGCCGAGGTGCCGGTCACCGCGCTCACCGTGCAGGTCGATACCCCCAATCCGAACGCGCTCGACGGCGCGCAAGCCGCGCTGCGCGGGGTGCCGGGCGTCCGGCAGGTCTCGCTCGTCAGCCTGGCGCTGGGCGGGGTGTCGGTGCTGCGCGTCGGCTATCAGGGCGACGCCAACGGCCTGCGCGCCGCGCTGGAGGCGCGCGGCTGGCAGGTGATCGCGGGGGGCGGCGCGCTGCGCCTGCTGCGCCAGAGCCGCATCCCGCCCAACATCGTTCCCGATACGCCGGCGGAAAACGCCACGGCCGGATGACCCAGCTCGCGCTTCCGTTCGTCTGGCCGCCCGACCCGAGTGACGATGACTTTCTGTTGAGCGAGTCGAATGCCGCCGCCGCCGCGCATCTGCGCGACTGGCGGCGCTGGCCGGTGCCCGCCAGCCTGCTGATCGGGCCGCGCAAGTCGGGGCGCACGCTGCTCGCGCGGCTGTTCGTGAAGGGCGGCGGGCGCGCGATCGACGACGCCGACCAGCAGAACGAGACCCAGCTGTTCCACGCCTGGAACGCGGCGCAGGCCGATGGCGTGCCGCTGCTGCTGGTGGCCGATGCGGCGCCGCCTGAATGGCGGGTGAAGCTCCCCGATCTGCGCTCGCGCCTGGGCGCGACCCCGATCGCGCGGATCGCCCCGCCCGACGACGCGCTGATGCAGGCGCTGTTCGAGCGCGCTTTTCTCAAGCGCGGGCTCGATGCCCGGCCCGATCTGGTGCAATGGCTCGTCGCCCGAGTCGAGCGTAGCCATATCGCGCTGGGCCGCGCGGCCGACGTGCTCGACATGGCGGCGCTCGCCGAGCGGCGGCGGCTGTCGATCCCGCTCGCCCGCGCGGCGCTGGCGGCGGCGGGAATGTTGGAAGGAGAGGCGTGATGGACCGTCCGACGCTGGCCGAAATGGAAGACGATGACGCGATGGGCGAACCCGCCGCGCGCGGCGAACGCTATTTCAACCGCGAGCTGAGCTGGCTGGCCTTCAACCGCCGCGTGCTGGAGGAAGCGAGCAACGCCGCGCATCCGCTGCTCGAACGGCTGCGCTTCCTGTCGATCTCGGCGAGCAATCTGGACGAGTTCTTCATGGTCCGCGTGGCGGGCCTGCGTGGCCAATTGTCGCAGGAGGTCGATCGCCTTTCCGCCGACGGCCTGACGCCGGGCCAGCAACTGACGCTCGCCGCCGCCGAGGCCGACCGGCTGATGGCCGAGCAGCAGAATGTGTGGCAGTCGCTGCGCCGCCAGCTGGCGGACAGCGGCATCACCGTGCTCGGCGCGCGCGAAGTGCCCGAAGAGGACGCCGCCTGGCTGGAAGCCTATTTTCGCGAGCAGATTTTCCCGATCCTCACCCCCCAGGCGCTCGATCCGGCGCACCCGTTCCCGTTCATCCCCAACAAGGGGATGAGCCTGATCTTCGATCTGTGCCGCCTGCGCGACAAGGCGATGTTCCGCGAGCTGGTGATGCTGCCAACCGCGCTCGGCCGCTTCGTCCGCCTGCCGGGCGAGGGCGCGCGCTACATGGCGATCGAAACGCTCATCAAGCGCTATTGCTGGCTGGTCTTCCCCGGTTACGAAGTGCGCGGCGCCGCCACCTTCCGTGTGCTGCGCGACAGCGATCTGGAAATCGAGGAAGAGGCGGAGGATCTCGTCCGCCACTTCGCCGCCGCGATCAAGCAGCGCCGGCGCGGCCGGGTGATCCGGCTGGAGCGCGAGCCCGATCTCCCCGCCGAGATCGAGGCGCTGCTGAAGGCCGAACTGGGCGGCGCGGACGGGATCATCACCGAAAGCGTCGGCTTTCTCGGCATGGGCGATCTGGCGGCGCTGGTCGACGAGGATCGGCCCGACCTGAAATTCACCCCCTTCACCCCGCGCTTCCCCGAGCGCATCCGCGAGTTTGGCGGCGATTGCTTCGCGGCGATCCGCGCCAAGGACATCGTCGTCCAGCATCCGTATGAGACGTTCGACGTGGTGCTCGCCTTTCTGCGCCAGGCGGCGGCGGACCCCGATGTCGTGGCGATCAAGCAGACGCTCTACCGCGCGGGCAAGCAGCCGGGCGTGATCAACGCGCTGATCGCCGCCGCCGAGGCCGGCAAATCGGTGACCGCCGTGGTCGAGCTGAAGGCGCGCTTCGACGAGGAGCAGAATCTGCTCTGGGCCTCCGCGCTCGAACGCGCGGGCGTGCAGGTGGTGTACGGCTTCATCGACTGGAAGACGCACGCCAAGGTTTCGATGGTGGTGCGCCGCGAAGGGGCGGAGTTCCGCACCTATTGCCACTTCGGCACCGGCAATTACCACCCGATCACCGCGCGCATCTATACCGACCTGAGCTTCTTCACCGCCGATCCGCGCATCGGGCGCGATGCGGCGCAGATGTTCAACTACGTCACCGGCTATCTCGAGCCGACCGACATGGAACTGGTGTGCATGAGCCCGCGCAACCTGCGCGGCCGGCTGTTCGAGCTGATCGACGCCGAGATCGCTTCGGCGCGCGCCGGCAAGCCGGCCGCGCTCTGGGCGAAAATGAACTCGCTGGTCGATCCCGCGATCATCGAGAAGCTGTATGAAGCGAGCAATGCCGGCGTACGGATCGAGCTGATCGTGCGCGGCATCTGCTGCCTGAAACCCGGCGTGCCCGGCATGAGCGAGCTGATCCGGGTGAAATCGGTGGTCGGCCGCTTCCTGGAACACAGCCGCATCTGGGCGTTCGGCAATGGCGCGGCGCTGCCCAATGACGATGCGCTGCTGTTCATCAGCTCGGCCGACTGGATGCCGCGCAATTTCGATCGCCGTGTCGAATATATGCTGCCGATCCTGAACCCCACGGTGCATATGCAGGTGCTCGATCAGGTGATGGTCGCCAATCTGATCGACACCGAGCAAAGCTGGGAATTGCAGGCCGATGGCAGCTATCGCCGGCTGGAGCCGGGCGCCAAGCCGTTCAACCTGCACCGTTATTTCATGACCAACCCGTCGCTTTCCGGGCGCGGCGCGGCGCTGAAGGGCGGGGCGGTGCCGCGCCTGTCGCTCAGCCGGGGCGCGGCGGTGGCGCGCGACTGATGGCGACCTTGTTCTTCGGCAAGGCGAAGGCCCGCCCGGCGGGCGTGGAGCCGCGCACCGCGATCATCGACATCGGATCGAACTCGATCCGCCTGGTCGTCTATCAGGGACCGGCGCGGCTGCCGGCGATTTTGTTCAACGAGAAGGTGATGGCGGGGCTGGGGCGCGGTTTCGCCGAAACGGGGGCGATCGACACCGCGGCGCTCGACCTCGCGCGGATGGCGCTCGCGCGGTTCGCCGCCGTCGCGCGGGAGATGGATGTCGCGGCGCTGAAAGTGGTCGCGACCGCGGCGGTGCGCGATGCGGCCAATGGCGGCGAACTCCTCGCGGAGGCGCGGGCGATGGGGCTGACGGTCGAATTGCTGTCGGGCGAGCAGGAGGCGCTGGGGGCGGGGCTGGGCGTGCTTTCCGCGATCCCCGAGGCGGACGGCATCGTCGGCGATCTCGGCGGCGGGAGCCTGGAACTGGTGCGGGTGAAGGACGGCGCGGTCCACGCGCGCGCCAGCTTCCCGCTCGGCGTGTTGCGGCTGCCGGCGCTCCGGGGCGAGGGGGCGCGCAAATTCGACCGCGCGGTCGATCGGCTGATCGCCGAGGCCGGCTGGGAAGGCGCGGGGGCGGGGCTGCCCTTCTACCTCGTCGGCGGATCGTGGCGCTCGCTCGCCCGGCTCGACATGCACCAGACCGGCTATGAGCTGCCGATCATCCACCAATATGAGATGCCGCCGGCCGCGATCGCGCGGCTCTCGCGGACGCTCGCGCACATCTCCAAGAGCACGCTGCGGGCGATTCCCAACCTGTCGTCGTCGCGCATCCCGACGCTGGGGGATGCCTGCGCGCTGCTCGGCGTGCTGCTGCGGCATCTGGGATCGAGCACGACGATCGTCTCCGCCTTCGGGCTGCGCGAGGGGCTGCTCTATGCGGCGCTCGCGCCCGAGGAGCGCGCGCTCGATCCGCTGATCGTCGCCGCGCGCGACGAGGGGCGGCGGCTGGGGCGCTTCCCCGAACATGGCGACCTGCTCGACGGCTGGATCGCGCCGCTGTTCGAGGGCGACGGCGCGCGACTGACGCGGCTGCGCCACGCCGCCTGCCTGCTCGCGGACGTGGGCTGGCGCGCCAACCCCGAATTCCGCGCCGAACGCGGCATGGAGATCGCGCTCCACGGCAATTGGGTCGCGATCGATGCCGCGGGCCGCGCGCTGGTGGCGCAGGCGCTGTTCACCTCGCTCGGCGGCGGGCTGACCTCGCCCGATCCGCTGCCGGCGCTCGCGGGCGCGGCCGAGCTGAAGCGTGCGGTCGCCAGGGGGCTGGCGATGCGGCTGGGGCAGCGCCTGTCGGGCGGGCTCGCCGGACCGCTCACCCGCTCGGCGCTGCGCGACGAGGGCGAGGCGCTGGCGTTGACGTTGAGCGGCGACGACCGCGCGCTCTATTCCGAAGCGGTCGAGCGCCGCCACAAGGCGCTGGCCGGCGCGCTCGGGCGACCGGCGGTGGTGCGGGTGGGCTAGGCCTCCTCCGCCCGCGTCATCTTCAGCTTGCCGCCGCGCACCGTGAAGCCCAGCCGCCCCTCGACCAGCGCGAGCGCGTCCTTGCCGAACTGCTCGTAGCGCCAGCCCTCCAGCATCGGCAGCCCCTGGCGCTGGCCGGCGGCGAGCGCCTCCAGCTCGTCGCTGCGGGCGAGGAGTTTCGCCGCCACATCAATGTCACGCGCGCGGATCTTCAGAAGCAGTTTCAACAGATCGGCGACCAGCGCGCCGTCCTTGCCCAGCCCGGGCTTGCGATCGTCGCGCGGCGGCATTTCGCTGGCTGACATCGGCCGCGCATCCTCCAGCGCCGCCATCAGCCGCGCGCCGATGTCGTTCCCCGCCCAGCTCGCCGAGAGGCCGCGCACCTTCGCCAGATCGGCCTGCTTCTTGGGCGGCGACAGCGCCAGGTCGGCGAGCGTCTCGTCCTTCACGATCCGCCCGCGCGGCAGATCCTTGGTCTGCGCCTCGATCTCGCGCCAGCGGGCGAGCGCCTTCAGCCGGCCGAGCACTTCGGGCTTGCGCCCTTGGATGCGCACCCGCTGCCACACCTGATCGGGGTCGTTGCGGTAATTGCCCGGCTCGGCGATGCGCTCCATCTCCTCGTCGAGCCAGGCGCCGCGCCCGGTCTTGCGCAGCCGGTCGAGCATCTTGGGGAAGATCGTCGCCAGATGCGTCACGTCGCCGATGGCGTATTCGATCTGGCGCTTGTCGAGCGGGCGGCGGCTCCAGTCGGTGAAGCGCGCGCCCTTGTCGATGCCGATCCCCAGGAACGCCTCGACCAGGTTCGAATAGCCGATCTGCTCGCCCATCCCCAGCGCCATCGCCGCGATCTGGGTGTCGAACAGCGGGTGCGGGGTCTTGCCGGTGAGGTTGTAGATGATCTCGATGTCCTGCCCGCCGGCGTGGAACACCTTCAGCACCTCCTCATTGTTCACAAGCAGTTCGAGCAGCGGCCCCAGATCGAGATCGGGCGCCTTGGGATCGATCGCCGCGGCTTCGTTCTCGTCGGCGATCTGGATCAGGCACAGCTCGGGCCAATAGCTGTTCTCGCGCATGAACTCGGTATCGACCGTGATGAAACGCGCTTGCGACAAGCGGTGGCAGAGATTGGCGAGCGTGGCAGAGTCGGTGATCAGATCGTGAATGTGCATGGCATCCGGTAGCACCACCATCGGCCAGCGGCCAGACCGGGCATATCCCAAGCCAAGCGAAGCGGCTCGCCGGCGAAACTATGTGAACGGATTGAAATCTCGCCGCGTTTTCACCGCACCCACCAGGTTCGGGAGGAAGACGATGGCGGAGACGCCCAAATCCAAGGGGAGTGGCCGCGGTTTCGCGGCGATGGATGCCCAACGCCAGCGCGAGATCGCGCGCATGGGCGGCAAGGCGAGCGGGGGCAATTTCAAGAACAATCCCGCGCGGGCGGCGGCGGCGGGCCGGGCGGGCGGCAAGGTATCGGGCGGCAACTTCGCCAACGATCCGCAGCGCGCCGCCGAGGCCGGGCGCAAGGGTGGCGAGGCGAGCCACCGCGGCGCCAATGACGGCGAACCATAGCCGCGCTTGACAAGCGCCGCGCCAACACCCGATGGGCGCGGCCATGCATAGCTATCGCACCCATAACTGCGCCCAGTTGCGCGCCGCCGATGTCGGCCAGACCGTCCGCCTTTCCGGCTGGGTCCACAAGAAGCGCGACCATGGCGATCTGGTGTTCGTCGATCTGCGCGATCATTACGGCATTACCCAGATCGTGACCGAGGTCGACGGCCCCGCCTTCGCGGTGATCGAGGGGCTGCGCAGCGAGAGCGTGGTCACCATCACCGGCGAGGTCGTCGCTCGCGCGGCCGAGGCGGTGAATCCGAACCTCGCCACCGGCGCGATCGAAGTGCGCGCGCGCGAAGCGGTGGTGCAATCGGCGGCGCAGGATCTGCCGATGCCGGTCGCGGGCGAATCCGAATATCCCGAGGATATTCGCCTGCGCTACCGCTTCCTCGATCTGCGGCGCGAGAAGGTTCATGCCAACATCATGCTGCGCGCGCAGGTGATCGCCTCGCTGCGCCAGCGGATGATCGGCCAGGGCTTCACCGAGTTCCAGACGCCGATCCTCACCGCCTCGTCGCCGGAGGGCGCGCGCGATTATCTGGTGCCGAGCCGGGTGCATCCGGGCAAGTTCTACGCGCTTCCCCAGGCGCCGCAGATGTTCAAGCAGCTGCTGATGGTCGCGGGCTTCGATCGCTATTTCCAGATCGCCCCCTGCTTCCGCGACGAGGATGCCCGCGCCGACCGTTCGCCGGGCGAATTCTACCAGCTCGATTTCGAGATGAGCTTCGTGACGCAGGACGATGTGTTCGCCGCGATCGAGCCGGTGCTGCACGGGGTGTTCGAGGAGTTCGCCGATTGGCAGGGCAAGGGGCGCACCGTCTCGCCGCTGCCGTTCAAGCGCATTCCCTATCGCGAATCGATGCTGAAATACGGGAATGACAAGCCCGATCTGCGCAACCCGCTCGTCATCACCGATGTCTCGGCGCTGTTCGAGGGATCGGGCTTTGGCCGCTTCGCCGCGATCGTGGCGGCGGGCGACGTCGTGCGCGCGATCCCGGTGCCCAACACGGCGGACAAGAGCCGCAAATTCTTCGACGATATGAACGCCTGGGCGCAGAGCGAGGGCTTTCCCGGCCTGGGCTATGCGACACGCAAGGGCGGCGTGTTCGGCGGGCCGATCGCCAACAACCATGGCGAGGCGGGGATGGCCGCGATCGCCCAAGCGCTGGGGCTGGGGCCGGACGACGGCGTGTTCTTCGCCGCCGGCAAGGAAGCGCAGGCCGCGAAACTCGCCGGCCTCGCGCGGACGCGGGTGGGCCAGCAACTCGGCCTGATCGACGAAAAGCGCTTTGAATTCTGCTGGATCGTCGATTTTCCGATGTTCGAATATGATGAGGACGCGAAGAAGATCGACTTCTCGCACAATCCTTTCTCGATGCCGCAGGGCGAGCTGGACGCGCTCGAGACCAAGGATCCGCTCGATATCCTGGCGTATCAGTATGATATCGTCTGCAACGGGATCGAGCTGTCGTCGGGCGCGATCCGGAACCACCGGCCCGAGATCATGTACAAGGCGTTCGAGATCGCGGGCTATAGCCGCGCCGATGTCGATGCGAACTTCGCCGGGATGATCAACGCCTTCAAATATGGCGCCCCGCCGCACGGCGGCTCGGCGCCGGGCGTGGACCGGATCGTGATGCTGCTGGCGGACGAGCCCAATATCCGCGAGGTCATCACCTTCCCGATGACGCAGAAGGCCGAGGATCTGATGATGGGCGCGCCTTCGGCGGTGACGCTGAAGCAGCTGCGCGAGCTGCATATCCGCACGGTCGACTAGCCGCGGTGGGGGCGGGGGCGATCGAGTGTCGCGGCTGGGCGCGGTTGGGCGGCGCGATAGCCCAGCGTAAGGACGAGGCTCGCCCCGCTGCTGATCGGCTGACCCGCCATTTCGAGAATAACGCCGTCGCCCCGGCCCCCGAGCCGGGGCTTGGCTTCTTCTACCCTGGGCGCAAGGCAGCCTAGCCCCGTGTCACGCACGGGGCGACATGGGGGATGGGAATGGGCTGGCCCGCGCCACCCCATTCCCGCCACCCTGGCCTTGAGCCGGGGTCCCGCTGCCTTTGGCGCCGCAGGAATAGCGGCACCCCGGCTCAAGGCCGGGGAGACGCGAGGATGGGCATGATGGACGTCGCTGCTCCTGGTCCGCCCCAATCGCTCAACCGCAGCCTTGGCCCCCTGGGCGTCCTTTTCCTCACCCTTTCGGTCGCGAGCCCCGTCTCCTCGCTGTTCGCGACCGTGCCCGGGATGCTCCACGCCGCCGGCACCGGCGCGATCTGGGCGATGGCGCTGGCGAGCGTCATCTGCGTGGCGACCGCTTATGTCTATGCCGAGCTGTCCTCCTGCTGGCCGGTGGCGGGCGGCGAATATGTGTTCGTCGCGCGCACGCTGGGGCCGATGGCGGGGTTCGTGATGCTCGGCGTCAACCTGTTCAACAATGTGCTGTTCCCGCCGATCCTGGGGCTGGGCCTCGCGGCGGTGTTGGGCGCGGTGGTGCCGGGCGTGCCGCAGGTGCCGCTCGCGCTCGCGGTGGTGGTCGCGGCGACGCTGGTCGCGTTGCTCGAAATCCGGGTGAACGCCTGGATCACCGGCGTCTTCCTGCTCATCGAACTGCTGGCGGTGCTCGCGGTGGTTTGGGCGGGGATCGCGTTGCCCGAGCGCGGCTTTTGGCTGTTCCTCACCGACCCCGTGATGCCCGGCAGCGGCGCGGCGCTGCCCGGGAGGGGCGTTTCGATCGGTGTCGCCGCCGCGATCGCGACGCTCGCGCTCAACGGCTTCGGTGTCGCGGTCTATTTCGGCGAGGAGATGCGCGCGGCGCCGGCACGGATCGGCCGGGTGATCCTGTGGGCGGCGTTGCTGACCATCGCGATCGAGGGCCTGCCGATCGCCGCGGTGCTGATCGGCGCCCCCGATCTGCCCGCGCTGCTGGCGATGGACGATCCGTTCGGCTTCCTCGTCTCCCGCCGGCTCGGCCGGCTGGCGGGGGAGGCGGTGGCGCTGGGCGTCGCGGTCGCGATCATCAACGCCGCGATCGCGAGCATCCTGTCGACCGCGCGCTTCTTCTACGGCACCGGCCGCGACCGCTGCTGGGGGGCGCCGTGCGACGCGCTGATGGCGGCGATCCACCCGCGCTTCGGCTCGCCCTGGATCGCGACGCTCGCGACGGGCGGGCTGGGGGCGTTGTGCTGCTTGGTCCCGCTGCCGCTGCTGCTCGTCGCGAGCGGGCTGGGGCTGACCGCGATCTATGCTGGCATCGCGCTCGCCGCGATCGTTGGGCGGGTGCGGGGCGCGACGGCGGGGGCGCCGTTCCGGATGCCATGGTTTCCGCTCGCGCCGGTGGTCACGCTCGCCGCGAGCCTGTATCTGGTCGTGCTCAACGCGCTCGATGCGGGCGAGGGGCGGACGGGGTTGATCGTCACCGCCGCGCAGATCGCGCTGTCGGCGCTCTATTATCTGTTGGTCGTGCGACCGCGCGGCGCCTGGACCGTTCATTTGCCGGTGACGACATGACAATTAACCTCAAAAACTTTGAACAAACTACTGACTATCAGGGTGATTACGATGTCGATCTGAAGGTGTTGCAGGCTCGGCTCGCCCGACTTCAGGTAGCGCATCTTTGCCACAAACGCCGCGCCGTGATCGTGTTCGAAGGCTGGGACGCGGCGGGCAAGGGTGGGGCGATCAAGCGCCTGACCGCCGAATGGGACCCGCGCTATTTCGAGGTTTTTCCCATCGCGGCCCCCTCCGCCGAGGAGCGCGCCCGCCACTTTCTCTGGCGCTTCTGGACGCGGCTACCGGCCGCCGGCAACATCGCGGTGTTCGATCGCAGCTGGTACGGCCGCGTCCTTGTCGAACGGGTCGAAGGTTTCGCGAGCGAGCCCGAATGGCGCCGCGGCTATGACGAGATCAACGAATTCGAGGCGCAGCAGGCCGACAGCGGCACGACCATCATCAAGCTGTTCCTCCACATCACCCAGAAGGAGCAGGACAAACGCCTGCGTGAGCGGCTGGAAGACCCGTGGAAACGCTGGAAGACGGGCCTCGACGATTATCGCAACCGGGCGCGGCGGCAGGATTATCTGGAAGCGATGGCCGAAATGTTCCGCCGCACCGATACGCGCTGGGCGCCCTGGGTCGCGATCGACGCCAATGACAAGAAGGCGGCACGGATCGCGGCGCTGAAGGCGGTGGCCGATCGGCTCGAGGCGTTCGTGCCGCTGGAACCGCCGCCGCTCGACCCCGAGCTGGCGCGCGTCGCGAAGGCGGCGCTGGGAGAATGAGTGCTCACCCCATTGCCAGCGCGTCGATCGCGCCTTGCAGGATGTAGCTCGCCGCAAGCTTATCGACGCGCTCGGCGCGCTTGGCGCGGGAGAGATCCTCGGCGATCATCTGGCGTTCGACCGCCTGGGTCGACCAGCGCTCATCCCACAATAATATGGGGCCAAGATCGGCGCAGTTGCGCGCGAAGGCGCGGGTCGATTGGGTGCGCGGGCTGTCGCTGCCGTCCAGGTTGAGCGGCAGGCCGATCACGACGCCCTTCACCGCCTGCGCGGCGATCAGCCCGGCGAGTGCGGCCTTGTCGGCGGTGAATTTGGTGCGCCGGATGAGCAGGGCGGGGCTCGCGAAATGCCATTCGGCGTCGCAGAGCGCGGTGCCGATCGTCTTGGTGCCCACGTCGAGCCCCAGCAGCCGCCCGCCCTGGGGAAGCGCGACGCGGAAGGCGGCGGGGTCGGTGGTGATGAGCATGGGGGCGTTATGGCGCGCCGGGGCGCGTCGTTCCAGCGGCCGCTAACCCGCCAGCCGCCGCGCAACATCCGCGCGCACATTCGCCCAGAACAGGCTGTAATCGAACACATGATAATTGTTCCCCGGCAGCACGAAGCTGGGGAATTGGATGGGCGGCGTGCCGATCAGCAATATGCCCCGGCCCGAGCAGCGCGCCGCGATCTTGCCGGGCTCGATCGTCGCGGTCTTCAGATCGGCCGAGGGGACCAGCGTGCCGAGATTGGCGCTCGCCGGCGCCTCGGCATCGGGCGTGCCGGTGAGCGGATTGGTGCACACCAGCGCCGTCCCGCGCCGCGCCGCGCCGGTGAAGCCGGGCGTAGCGTCGAAGGTATCGAGGATCAGGCTGGGATCAGCCGGCTCGCCAAAACTCTGCCAGCTCAGCAGGCAACCTCGCTGGGTGGGGGTACGGCATTCGGGCAGGCCGAGCGCGGGTAGGTCGGCGGTGCGCGACACCGGCCAGCCGACGACATAGGCCGCGACGATGCGCGATGCGAGCGGCTTACCCGCGACGCGCTCGCGCAGCAGCCGCGTCAGGTGGAGCGCGCCCTGGCTGTGCCCGGCGAGGATGATCGGGCGATCCGGCCCCGCCTGCGCCAGGAACGCATCGAACGCCGCCAGCACGTCACCATAGGCCAGATCGAGCGCCTGTTGTGCCGCTTGCTGGTTAGTAAGGAACGCGCCGAAAGTCGCCTGGCGATAATGCGGCGCCCAGATGGCGGCCGATTCGTTGAACGCGCTCGCCTGGCCGCGCAGGAACAGCGCCGCACGGTCATTGGCGGTCGCGTCATCGAGTGGGGCGTTCCAGCGGGCGCGCTCCAGATACGAAGTCGGGTGGATGAAGAACAAAGCCGCCTGGGGCGCCGCCGTGGCTGGCTTATAGCCCGGCGGCGTCCAGAGGGCCGGATTACTCGGCTTGTCAGGCCGCGCGATCCACATGTTGGGATCGGCATAAGCCTGCGCGCGCACCGGCACCTGCGCTTCGAATGCGGCGCTAGGCACCAGCGCGGCGCGCATCATGTGCGCGCCGAACAGGCGAAAGGCAAGCAGAGAGCCAAGCGCGATCACAACCAGAATCACCACCAAATAGAGAAATTTACGAGCCAAAGCGTACTCCGAACCTTAAGCCGGCGCCGATACCGCCCGAGCCCTCATATGCGCATTGTGCGGCGCAACATCAACGCGCGGACTGGCGAAACTCTCCTGATGCGTGCCGCGGACGGTTGCACGGGGCGCGCGGGCGGTGCTAGCCGCGCTCGCATGGCAGTCGATATTCCCACCGTGAAACGGATCGCGGGCCTCGCGCGCATCGCGATCAGCGAGGACGAGGCGGCGCGGCTCGCGCCCGAGCTTGGCAACATCCTCGGCAGGATCGAGCAACTGGGCGAGGTGGACGTGAGCGAGGTCGCGCCGATGACGGCGGTGATCCCCAATCATCTGCGCCTGCGCGACGATGTGGTGAGCGATGGCGACGTTCGCGATAAGGTGCTGGCCAACGCGCCCCAGGCCGAGCATGGCTTCTTCACCGTGCCCAAGGTGATCGAATGAGCGCGCTCACCGATCTCGGGATCGCGGCGATCCGCGACGGCGTGCGCGATGGCAAATTCTCCGCGCGCGAAGTGGCCGAGGCCTTCGTCGCCGCGGTCGAAAAGGCGCGGCCTCTCAACGCGTTCCTCGTGGAAACCCCCGATCACGCGCTCGCCGCGGCCGATGCCGCCGACGCGGCGCGCGCGGCGGGCGAGACGCCGAAGCCGCTCGCCGGCGTGCCGATCGGCATGAAGGACCTCTTCTGCACCAAGGGCGTACCGACCACCGCCGCCAGCCTGATCCTCGATGGCTTCACGCCAACCTATGAGTCGACCGTCTCGGGCAATTTGTGGGCGGCCGGCGCGGGGATGCTCGGCAAGCTGAACATGGACCAGTTCGCGATGGGCTCTTCGAACGAGACCAGCGCCTATGGCAATGTCATCTCGCCGTGGCGCCGCAACGATGGCGGCAACGCGCCGCTCGCGCCGGGTGGTTCGTCGGGCGGCTCCTCGGCGGCGGTAGCGGCGCGCATCGCGCCGGGGGCGACGGGCACCGACACCGGCGGCTCGATCCGCCAGCCGGCGGCGTTCACCGGCATTTCGGGCATCAAGCCAACCTATGGCCGCTGCTCGCGCTGGGGTGTCGTCGCCTTCGCGTCGTCGCTCGATCAAGCGGGGCCGATGGCGCGCGACGTGCGCGACTGCGCGATCATGCTTCAGGCGATGGCCGGGTTCGATCCCAAGGATGCCACCTCGCTCGATCTGGCCGTGCCCAATTGGGAAGCGGGATTGTCGAGTAATCTCAACGGGAAGCGCATCGGCATTCCCAAGGAGTATCGGGTCGACGGGATGCCGCCCGAGATCGAGGCGCTGTGGCAGCAGGGCATTGCCTGGGTGCGCGACGCGGGCGCGGAGATCGTCGACGTATCGCTGCCGCATACCAAGTACGCGCTGCCAGCCTATTACATCATCGCCCCGGCCGAGGCTTCGTCGAACCTGGCGCGCTATGATGGCGTGCGCTATGGGCGGCGCGACCTGCCCGAAGGCGCGAACCTGCAGGAAATGTACGCCGCGACCCGCGCCGCCGGCTTCGGCGACGAGGTGAAGCGCCGCATCATGATCGGCACTTATGTTTTGTCCGCAGGCTTTTACGACGCTTATTACACACAAGCGCAGAAGGTTCGCGCGCTGATCGCCCGCGATTTCGAGCGCGCCTGGGCGCAGTGCGACCTGCTGCTGACCCCGACCGCGCCTTCGGCCGCCTTCGCGCTGGGTGAGAAATCGGCCGATCCGATCGCGATGTATTTGAACGACGTCTTCACCGTGCCCTCCTCGCTCGCCGGGCTGCCGGCGATGAGCGTGCCGGGCGGGCTCGATGGGGCGGGGCTGCCGCTAGGGTTGCAGATCATCGGCAAGCCGCTTGACGAGCAGGGCGTGCTCGATGCGTGCCTCGCGATCGAGGAGCGGGCGGGGTTCATCGCGCGGCCCGAGGCGTGGTGGTAGGTGCACTGGGCATTCGAAACGGCGCTGGAGATTGCCTGGGCGTCGTCGAGGGCGTGTTAGAGGGGCTGGCTGAGGAAAAGCCCCGTCGCAGGCCGCCGCAGTCCACCGCACCACCGCCGCCACGTCCGTGCATGGACCATGACGACGCCGCCTGATAGACTGGGAGCATGGGCACGCTTATTCGAATGTCACCCGAAGGTCAGGTTACTATCCCAACGGATGTTCGGGAGGCCCTGGGGCTTCGCGCAGGTGAGCCGGTGGTGTTCGAGCGCAATTTAGCCGGCGAAATGGTCATCCGCAAAGCGAGCCATGACGATGAACCGCTTGCTCGTCGGGTAGCAGAAATGCGCGAGGTGAGCCGCCGCTTCGCTCATTTGCGCGACGGTCGCCCGACCGATGAGATCATGCGCGACCTACGTGGGGACGATCCTTTCCCGCCATGATTATGCTCGACACGAATGTCCTCGTCGATTTAATCGAAGAAGACGATGTTTGGTTTAATTGGTCCGCAACTGCAGTTGCTCGGGCGGCGAAATCCGAACTCGTCACGGTGAGTCCGGTTGTCATTGGGGAATTGGCGTCGGGAGGGCGCATTTTGCCCGCGATGGTATCCTTGCTACAGCAGCTAGATATCATGATTTGGCAGCTTGATGCACCAGCAGCGCAATTGGCCGGCGAAGCCCATCGAGCGTATCGGCAGGCAGGAGGCAAGCGAGAAAAATTGCTTTCCGATTTTCTGATCGGAGGCCATGCAGCCGCCGAAGACGCCACCTTGATTACCCGCGATCCTCGTCGCTACCGAGCCTATTTTCCCCAACTTCCCCTCATCACGCCCGAGACCGAACATGGCTGACGCATCCCCCTATCTCATCCCTGGCGCGACCGGCGATTGGGAGGTCGTGATCGGCCTCGAAGTCCATGCCCAGGTCGTGAGCAACGCCAAGCTCTTTTCAGGCGCGGCGACTGCATTCGGGGCGGAGCCAAACACGCAGGTGAGCCTGGTCGACGCGGCGATGCCGGGGATGCTGCCGGTGCCAAACGAGGAGTGCATCCGCCAGGCGGTGCGCACGGGGCTCGCGATCAATGCCCAGATCAACAAATGGTCGCGCTTCGATCGCAAGAATTATTTCTACGCCGATCTGCCGCAGGGCTATCAGATCAGCCAGCTCTACCATCCGCTGGTGGGCGAGGGCGCGGTCGAGATCGAAGTGGGGGACGAGACCAAGCGGATCGGGGTCGAGCGCATCCATGTCGAGCAGGATGCCGGCAAGCTGATGCACGATCAGCATCCGACGCGCTCCTATGTCGATCTCAACCGGTCGGGTGTCGCGCTGATGGAGATCGTCAGCCGTCCGGATATGCGTTCTCCGGCTGAAGCAGGCGCTTATCTGACGAAGCTGCGGGCGATTCTGCGCTATGTCGGCAGTTGCGACGGCAATATGGACCAGGGCTCGATGCGCGCCGACGTGAATGTCAGCGTCCGCCGCCCCGGCGCGCCGTTCGGCACGCGGACCGAGACCAAGAACGTCAATTCGGTTCGTTTCGTGATGCAGGCGATCGAGCATGAGGCGAAGCGCCAGATCGACGTGATCGAAAGCGGTGGCCGCATCGTCCAGGAAACCCGGCTGTTCGATCCAGATAAGGGCACCACGCGCTCGATGCGTTCCAAGGAAGATGCACACGACTATCGCTATTTCCCCGATCCGGACCTGTTGCCGCTGGAGCTGGACGACGCGTTCATCGAGGATTGCCGCGCGTCCCTCCCCGAACTGCCCGACGCCAAGCGCGCGCGCTATGTCGCCGCGGGCGTCACCCCATACAATGCCGGCGTGCTGACCGCCGAGGTTGAAAGCGCGCGCTGGTTCGACGCGCTGCTGGCAGCCGGCGCCCAGCCCTCCCAAGCGTCGAACTGGGTGACGAGCGAGTTGTTCGGCGCGCTCAACCGGCTGGGGCGCGATATCGCGGACAGCCCGGTCAGCCCCGTTCAGGCGGCCGAGTTGTTGAAGCTGGTGGCCGATGGCACGCTGTCGAACACGCTCGCCAAACAGGTGTTCGAGATCATGCTCGAAACGGGCGACGACGCGGGCAAGATTGTCGAGGAACGCGGGCTGAAGCAGACCAGCGACACCGGCGCGATCGAGGCCGAAATCGCCAAGGTGATGGCCGCGAACGAGGACAAGGTCGCCGATTATCGTGGCGGCAAAGACAAATTGTTCGGCTTCTTCGTCGGCCAGGTGATGAAGGCGATGGGCGGCAAGGCCAACCCCGCGGTGGTCAACGAGCTGCTGAAGAAAGCGCTGGGATAAGCCGGTTTCCGAGGGGAATGTTGGGCAAAGTTTAACCGCGAGCCGATAAGGCTCGCACATGCCCGCGGTGTTCCTGACGATCGATACCGAGCTGGTCTGGCGCCATCACGTCGCCGGGCTGCCGATCGCGACTCAGTTCGAGCGCAGTTTCGAGCCGGCGGGGGTCGGCATTTCCTATCAGCTGGAGATATTGCGTGATTTCGGGCTGAACGCGTGCTTCTTCATCGATCCGATGCCGGCGCATGTTTATGGCCTCGCGCCGATCCGACGTATCGTCGAGACGATCCTCGCCGCCGGGCAGGAAGTGCAGCTGCATCTTCACCCCAATTGGTACGGCGCGATGGTGGGGGACCAGGGGCGGAATCACGGACCGTTCGAGCTGATCGGCCGCTCCCCGGACGAGCAGGCCGATTTCATCGCCCAGGCGCGGGCGCTGCTGATCGAAGCGGGCGCGCCGCCCCCGATCGCGTTTCGCGCGGGCAGCTATGCCGCCGATGATGCGACGCTCGCCGCGCTTGCCGGGCTCGGTTTCACTTATGACAGCAGCCATAATGGCTCGATGCAGCCCTGGCCCTCGCGCGTGGGGCTGGCGCCGGCGCAGGTGGCACCGTGTCGCCATGCCGGCGTGATCGAGCTGCCCGTGAGCCTGATCGAGGAGCGCCCCGGTCGGCTACGCACTTTTCAGATCTGCGCGCTCTCGGCCGCCGAGATGCGTGCGGCGCTCGATCACGCGGTTACCGCCGATCATGCGGCGGTGGTGATCGTGAGCCACGGTTTCGAACTCGCCAATCGTGCAGGCACCGGCGCGAACGCGGTACATGTCCGCCGGTTCGAGGCGCTGTGCGCGATGCTCGCCGAAAGCGGCGATAGTCTGGCGACGACGCGCTTCGATAGCCGCGCGCCGCTGCCGCTCGATCGCCGGGATACGCCGCTGCCGCCGAGCGAAGCGCGGCTGCGCTGGCGCCAGGTCGAGCAGCTCTGGTCGAACATGGTCGCCGAGCACGCGACATGAGCGCGGTCAGTCTGCCGCTCAAATTCCAGCTCGGTGCGCGCACCCTGTTCGCGATCCCGCGCTGGTTGGTGCGCGTGCCGCTGTCGCTGGAGGCGGCACTGGGCACCGCGCTGCCCGCGCTGCCCCCGCTGCCGGCCGAGGCGGATGGATATAGCCTCACCTCGCTTCCCGCCACCTGGGTGCCCGCCGTCGCGCGACAGGGCCTGATCGCGTTCGAGCGCCAGGCTTATACCCGCCATTTCGTCGATCTGCGCCAGGGCGAGACCGCTTTCCTCGCGGGGCTGAGCGCGAACACCCGATCGGGCATCAAGCGCAAGGCGAAGAAGCTGGGCGGGGCGGGGATGATGATCCGTGCCTATCGCACGCCTGATGAGCTGGCGGCGTTTCACGCGCTCGCCGCGCCCCTCGCCGCGCGCACCTATCAGGCGCGACTGCTGGGGAGCGCGCTCCCCGCCGACCCGGGCTTTGTCGCGACGATGCTCCGTCAGGCGGCCGCCGATCAGGTCCGCGCCTGGCTGCTGCTGATCGAGGATCGGCCGGCGGCCTATCTCTATTGTCCGGCGGACGGCGCCACGCTGCGCTATGACTATGTCGGCCACGATCCCGATTTCGCCGAACTCTCACCTGGCTCGGTGCTGTTGTTCGAGGCGCTCAAGGGGCTGCTGGCCGAAGGGTGTTTCGGCCGGTTCGATTTCACCGAGGGCGAGGGGCAGCACAAGCGTCAATTCGCGAGCGGCGGGGTCGATTGCCGCGACCTGCTGCTGCTGCGGCCGACGCTCGCGAACCGGGCGGCGCTGGCCGCGCTCGCGGCGTTCGATGGCGGTGCGGCGCGGGCGAAGGCGCTGGTCGGACGGCTGGGGCTCGAACGGATGGCGCGGCGGTTGCGCCGGTAGCGCGTCGCGTCCCAATCGACGCCCGTTGCTTGCCGCGCTAACGCTTGGCCATGCACGTGCGCGCGCCCGCCATCCTGCTCACCGCGCGGCCGCACGGCGAGCACGGCGTCGTCGCGCGCGCGCTGACCGAGACGGCGGGGGTGCAGCCCGGTTATGTGCGGGGCGGCCGCTCGCGTGCGCTGCGGCCGGTGCTTCAGCCGGGCAATGCGTTGCTCGGCGAGTGGCGCGCGCGCACCGATACTCAGCTCGCCGCGCTGACCGTAGAGCTGCTCCACAGCCGTGCGCCGCTGTTCGCCGAGCCGCTCGCCGCCGCCGCCATCGAGTGGCTCACCGCGCTGACCGCCGCGACGCTGCCCGAGGCGCAGCCCTATCCTCGGCTCTATGCCGGGCTCGACGCGGTATTGCGCGCGATCGAAGCGGCGCCCGCCGCGCGCGATTGGGCGGCGGCGCTGGTGCGCTACGAATTGCTGCTGCTCGCCGAACTGGGATTCGGGCTCGATCTTTCAGCCTGCGCGGCGACTGGCGCGTGCGACAACCTCGCTTATGTCAGCCCCAAGAGCGGGATGGCGGTAAGCGCCGCGGCGGGGGCGCCCTATGCCGCCAAGCTGCTGCCGCTGCCGGCGTTCCTACTGGAGGGCGGGTCGGCCGATTGGGCGGCGGTGCTGAACGGCCTAGCCCTCACCGGCCATTTCCTAACGCGCGACCTGCTGGTGGGCCGCGCCGCGGAAGCGCTGACGGCGCGCGCGCGGTTGATCGATCGGCTCGCCCCGTTGGCGCCCCCGCCAGACGCGGGGTAACAGGCGCTTAACCATGAATGGGATAAGACCGGGGCGATGGAAGGCGCGGCGATGCTGATGACGCGGGAGGCCGGACACGCGGCCGACCTGCTCGATCTGGCGGTGGTGATCCCCACCTTCAACGAGGCGGCGAACGTGCCGCGCCTCGTCGCGCTGCTCGATACGGCACTCGCTGGGCTCGTCTGGGAAGCGATCTTCGTCGATGACGACAGCCCGGACGGCACCGCCGATGCCGCCCGCGCGCTCGCCCGTGCCGACCGGCGGGTACGGGTGATCCAGCGGATCGGCCGGCGCGGGCTTTCCTCGGCCTGCGTCGAAGGGATGTGCGCGACGGCGGCCCCGCTCGTCGCGGTGATAGACGGCGATCTGCAGCATGACGAGACTCTGCTGCCGAAGATGGTCGCGGCGCTCAGGGCTGATCCGGCGCTCGATCTCGTCATCGGCTCGCGCTTCGTGGCAGGCGGCGGGACCGGGGCGTGGGACCGCGACCGTGTCGCCAAGTCGGCCTTCGCGACCAAGCTCGCCCGCGCGGTGCTGAAGGCCGAGCTCAACGATCCGATGAGCGGTTTCTTCATGATCCGCAGCGAGATCGTGCGCGGTCTGGTGCCCGCGCTTTCGGCGATCGGCTTCAAGATCCTGCTCGACATCATGACGACCGCGCGGCGGCCGCTCAACTTCATCGAGCTGCCCTATAGCTTCCGCACCCGTGCGGTGGGGGAGAGCAAGCTCGATCACGTCGTCGCGATGGAATATCTGATCGCGCTCTATGATCGGCTCGCGGGGCGGATCGTGCCGGCGCGCTTCGCGCTGTTCGCCTGTGTCGGCGCGTTCGGCGTGCTGGTGCATATGGCGATCCTGGGCGGTGCCTGGGGGCTGGGCGGTGATTTCCTCGCGAGCCAGATATTGGCGGCCTTTGGGGCGATGACCGCGAACTTCTTCCTGAATAACGCGCTCACTTATCGCGATCGGCGGTTGAGAGGCACGCGGGCCTTGATCGATGGCTGGGTGTCGTTCTGCGCGGTGTGCGCGGTGGGTCTCGTCGCCAATATCGGCGTCGCGGGCTTCGTGCATGAGGCGCAGCACGGCAGCTGGGCGGGATCGGCGCTGGTTGGCGTGCTGGTGGGCGCGGTGTGGAATTACGCGCTGTCGTCGCGTTTCGTCTGGGGGCGCTATTAGGGCCAGCCCGGCAGCAGCGCGTAACGCTTGAAGGCGAGCGGTCCTTCGAGCGGCGCGGCGCTGAGCGCGGGATAGTAGTAAGCGAACACCAGCGCGGCGGCGACGAGCAGCGCCTCCGCCACCCAGCGGCGCCGGAGCGCCTCCGCGAGCGCGACGATCGCCAGGCCCAGGAACAGGCTCGGCAGCAAATAATAATAGAGGAAGCCGATCTTCTTGGGGATCAAGAGCAGCACGCCGTAGCTCGCGAGCCACAGCCCGGCGGGCGCAAGCAGGGTCGGCGAACGCCGCATCACCCCCAGCGCCAGGCACCCCAGCACCGCCGCCAGCCCCGCCCAGAAGACGACCGGGTTGCCGACCAGCAGCACTGCGCGCCACACACCGTCAACGGGCTCATACAAATACCAGATCGGTCGCAGATCGAGCGGCCAGCTCCAGGCGGGCGACTGATAGGTGTGCGGCGGATAGGTCTGGGTCTGGGCTCGGTACATCTCCAGTTGGCGCGGCAGCAACTGTGACAGCGTCAGCGGATCGTGCCTGACGACGAAGCCGGGCAGGAACGCCAGGAAATAAGCGGCGAGGCTCACCGTGCCCAAGGCGAGGCTCGCGTGCCATCGGCGTGTGCCAGCAATCAGCAGCGCGAGGCAGGCGAGCGCGATGAACGGCGCCGCACCCCATTTGCACGCGGTCGCCGCGCCCATCAGCGCGCCCGCCAGCGCGATCGTCGCCGTTCGCCGGCTTTGCCAGGCCGCGAACAGCACGGCGGTGCCGCTCAGCAGCAGCGCCGCCATGAAGATGTCGAGCATCGCGATCCGGCTCTGGACGAAGAGCAGGAAGTTGACGAGCGCGAAGCCGGTCGCGACCGCGGCCGGCCGATCGCGCCCCAAAATCCGCCGGCAGATCGCGAACAGCGCCACCACGCACAGCGCGCCCGCGACCGCAGAGAACAGGCGCCAGCCGAACGGAGTATCGCCGAACAGCTTGATGCCCGCCGCCATGATCGCCTTGGCGAGCGGCGGATGCTCGGTGTTGACCAGCGAATGCCCCGCCGCCAGCCGGCGCGCGGCATCGGTATAATAGACCTCGTCGAAATAGGCGCGGTCGGGGCGGGCGAGGTTGGGCAGGAACAGCGCGAGCGCCACGGTTCCCAGCGCGGCGCCGATCGCCCGGCTTCGTCCCTTGTCGCTCCCCATGCGGCGCCGGTTAAGCCGGGCTTGGGGGCGGTGCAAGCGCGGGCGGCATTGACGGCGCCCCCTCACGCCCGGCAAAGCCGACCCATGAAGCGACATACCGGCCAGTCCGACGCCGCCCGCCACTGGCGCCCCGCGACGCAAGCCGTGCGGGGCGGCACCGCGCGCAGCGAATGGGGGGAGACGAGCGAGGCCCTCTTCCTAACCTCGGGCTATGCCTATGATTGCGCCGGCGACGCCGCGGCCCGCTTCGCCGGCGAACAGGTTGGGATGACCTATTCGCGGCTGCAGAATCCCACCGTCGAGATGCTCGAAAAGCGCATCGCCTTGCTGGAGGGCGCGGAGGCCTGCCGGACGATGGCAACCGGCATGGCCGCGATGACGGCGGCGCTCCTTTGCCAATTGCAGGCGGGCGACCATGTCGTCGCCGGGCGGGCGGCGTTCGGCTCGTGCCGCTGGTTGGTCGACAGCCTGCTTCCCAAATTCGGCATCGAGACGACAGTGATCGACGCGCGCGACACGACCGCGTTCGAGGCGGCGTGCCGACCGAACACCAAGGTCTTCTTCTTCGAAACACCCGCCAATCCGACGATGGATATTGTCGATCTGGCGGCGGTGTGCGGCCTCGCCCGGTCGCGCGGTATCCGCACCGTGGTCGACAATGCCTTCGCCACCCCCGCGCTCCAGCGCCCACTGGAATTCGGCGCCGACATCGTCGCATATTCGGCGACGAAGATGATGGACGGGCAGGGGCGCGTGCTCGCGGGCGCCGTGTGCGGGGCGCAAGAGTTTATCGAGGGCGAATTGCTCGCCTTCATTCGCAACACCGGCCCGACGCTCTCGGCGTTCAACGCCTGGGTGGTGTTGAAGGGGCTGGAGACGCTCGATCTCCGCATCCGCCGGCAGAGCGACAACGCGCTCGCGGTCGCGCGCTTTCTCGAGGGCCGCGTGCCCCGGCTGCTCTATCCCGCGCTGCCGAGCCATCCCCAGCATAATCTGGCGATGGCACAGATGGCGGCGGGCGGCTCGATCTTCGCGTTCTTCGTCGAGGGCCGCGCGCAGGCGCACGCGCTGCTCGACGCGCTCGAACTGATCGACATTTCGAACAACATCGGCGATTCGCGCTCGTTGATGACGCACCCGTCCTCCACCACCCATTCGAGCCTGGCCGAGGAAAAGCGGCTCGAGATGGGTATCACCGAGGGGATGCTGCGCCTGAACATCGGCCTGGAAGACCCCGCCGACCTGATCGACGATCTTGATCGCGCGCTCGGCCGAGCCCGGCTATAGCGCGGTGATGAAGGCGCTCTTCCCCAATGTCGCCGAAACGCGCGGCGTGATCGTGCGCGTGTCGGTGAGCTATCTGCCGGAGCAGAGCGAGCCACGGCGCGGGCGCTGGTTCTGGGCCTATCACGTCCGTATCGAGAATGAGGGGGAGCAGGCGGTGCAATTGCTCACCCGCCACTGGATCATTACCGATGGCCGCGGCGCACGTCATTCGGTGGAGGGCGAGGGCGTGGTCGGCGAACAGCCACTGATCGCGCCGGGCGGCAGCTTCGACTATGTGTCAGGCTGCCCACTGCCGACGCCGAGCGGCTATATGCAGGGCAGCTATCACGTGATCGGCGAGGATGGCGCGGGGTTCGATGTCGACATCCCCAAATTCGCGCTGATCGCGCCTGTGCAGCCCGGCGGCGCCGAACGCGCGCCGCCGCGGGGGAATGGCTGAACCAAATGAAGCGGACGCATCTGCCCTTGAACGGGTTGCGCGTGCTCGACGCCGCCGCGCGCCATTTGAGCTTCACCCGCGCTGCCGATGAGCTGGCGGTGACACCAGCCGCGGTCGGCCAGCAGATCCGCGCGCTGGAGGAAACGCTAGGCGTCGTGTTGTTCCGCCGCACGACCAAGGGGCTCGAACTGACGCCCGAGGGCGAGGCCGGGCTGCGCGCGTTGCGTGATGGCCTGCTCCAGTTCGAGGAATCGGTCCGCGCGATGCAGGCCGGGCAGAGCAGCAAGGCGGTCGCGATCGCCGCACCCCGCGCGCTGATCGAGAAATGGCTGTTGCCGCGCCTTTCCGCCATCGCCGCGCGTGACGCGGACCTTCGCTTCGCGCTGATGACCGCCGACGACGCGGTGGATTTCACCGAAGCCAATCTCGATCTCGCGGTCCGCTGGGGCGCCGGGCCGGGGGATTATGAGGGCGAAGCGCTCGAATCGGCGGGGATGGTGACGGTCGAGCGACCTGGTGGCGGGCTCGACACTCGGATTTCCTGGCCTGGCTGTCCGGAGGCGGCTGAGGTTTCGATCATGCGCGTGGGCGATGCGGGCCTTGCGATTGATGCCGCTGCCTGTGGGCTGGGGCGCGCGACCGTGCCCGAACTGCTCGCCGCGCGCGACATCGAGAGCGGACGGCTCGCTTTGGTCGCCGAACCGCGCCCGCATGGCGAGGGTTATTGGCTGATCGCGCCGGTGCCACAATGGCGCCAGAAAAAGGTCCGCGCACTGGTCGAGGCGCTGACCGCGTGAGTGATGATGAGTTCGCCAGTGTACGGCTGGTGATGCGCCGCCAGCGTATCAGCGACGCCGAGGCGCTGTTCGAGGCTTATGCCGACCCGGAGTTGATGCGTTTCTGGTCAAGCGCGCCGCATCGATCCGTCACGGAAAGCCGCGACTATCTGGCCGGCGGCCCCGACGATCCGGATTTTCGCGGCTGGACGATGCGCCGCGCCAGCGACGGCGCCGTGATCGGTACGCTCGCCACGATGCGCGAGCGCACCGGGGTGCAGCAGATTGGCTATTTGTTGATCCGGCGTTTCTGGGGTCAAGGTTATGCGCGCGAGGGCGTCGCGCGATTGCTCGACCGGCTGTTCCAGGAAGAGGGGCAACGCCGCATCTTCGCCGATGTCGATCCCGACAATGTCGCCTCGAACGCGCTGCTGAAAGACCTGGGCTTCACCCTCGAAGGCCGGCTGCGCGGCGAGTGGGAAACGCATATCGGGGTGCGCGACAGCTTCATCTGGGGAATGCTGCGCGAGGAATGGCCCGCGCGATGAATTGCTGTGGGCTGTAACCTTCGGCCCGATGCCCGCGAACCTGCCTGATCGAACAACAGGGGTCTAAAATGTCGAAAATCGTGTTGCCGGGCGAGCGCTCGGGCATTGAGGCGCTGCGCTGGACGCTGGTGCTGATCTTTTTCCTGTTCGGCACCGCGAAATTCGCGGGTTACGAAGCGGAAGGGGTGGCAAAGATCGCCGAGCATTATCCACTGTTCGCCTGGATGTACCCGCTGTGGGGCGTGCAGGGCGCGAGCAACACGATCGGCGTGATCGAGCTTTCGACCGGCGCGGCGCTCGCGATCGGTGCCTTTTCGCCGCGCGTGTCGCTGCTTGGCGGGCTGATGGGGATGTGTACGTTCCTCATCACGCTAAGCTTCATGCTCGGCGCGCCGATTTTCGAGAAGACCCTCGGCGCGCCGTTCCTGGCGGGGGCGGGGCAGTTCCTCGTCAAGGACGCGGTGCTGCTCGCCGGCTGCTACGCGATCGCGCTCGCCTCGGCGCGCCGGGCGGGGCTGGCACGCTAGGCAATCGTCAGCCGTTGGACCTGGGTGCCGATCGCATAAACGTGGCGTTTCGCCCCGTCCTGGACCATTCTGAACTTGTTGGCCGCGCGGGCGATGGGGGCGGGGGTAAAGCTCTTGCCCCCGTCGCGCGTCTCGAACCCGCCGGCGGCGGTGCCGACCCAGCCGCGCTTTTCGTCGATGAAGCCAATGCCGAACTGGCGCGCCTTGGCATCCTGCACCATCGGCAACTCGGTCCAGGTCTTGCCGCCGTCGAGCGTCTTCACGATCAGCTGCTGGGCGCGGTTGGGATCATAGCTTTGCACGGTGGCATAGCCGATCTGGCGGCTGACGAACGACGCCTTCCAGATCAGCTCCGCCTCCCGACCCGACTTATAGACCACGCTCCAATTCGTGCCGCCATCGGTGGTGCGCAGGATCAGGCCCTCGGTCGTCGCGGGATCGCGGCCCGTCGAGGCGAAGAGCAGCCCGGTCTGCTCGTCGAAGAATTTAACGTCGAGGATCATGCCGGCGACCGCGCTCAGATCACTGACGGTCCAGCTCTTGCCGCCATCGGTCGAGCGCAGCATCCCGGTCGGCCCGCCGACCCGGCCGGCGGCATGGACCACCAGCCGCGGTTCGAGCTTGCCCTGATAGATGCGCTGGCTGCGCAGCACGTCGATCGCGCAGACGCCGGTTATCGTCTTCCCGCCCAGCTCGGCCGGGGTCCAGGTGACGCCACCGTCATCGGTGCGGTAGAGCGGGGTGGTGTCGGTGACGCCCGGATAATAGTCGGTGCCGATATTGCCGATAAAGCCAGTGTTCGCGTCGACGAAGCCCAGCGCGCGAATGAACGTGCCGGGCTTGCTCGCGACTTTCGCCCAGCTCGCGCCGCCGTCGGTCGTGCGGAACAGATCGCCCTTGCCGGTGCCGTACCAGCCATGCGCGGCGTCGGCGAAGCTGATATCGTCCCGCTTGCCGGGAAAGGGCTCAGTGGTGAGCGTTTCCCAGCTCGCTTCGGCGGGTCCCGCGCCGATCAGCGGCAGGGCGGCGGCGGCGGTTCCGGCGACGATCAGGTCACGACGATTGAGCAGCATGGCGGCGGGGAAGCTCCGTGTTGGCGTTGTGATACACACACATTGCCAATCGCCAATACCGGCGTCAACTAGCGCGCTTCGCGTCAGGCGTCGATGGCTTCCTCGTCTAGCCGGGCCGCATTTTCCTGAATGAAGGCGAAGCGGTGCGCCGGGTTGGTGCCCATCAGCCGTTCGACCAAATCCTTGATCTCGGCGCGCTCCTCATATTCCTGGGGGAGCGTGACGCGGAGCAGTTGGCGGGTGCGCGGGTCCATCGTCGTCTCGCGCAACTGCGCGGGGTTCATCTCGCCGAGCCCCTTGAACCGCGCGACCTCGACCTTCTTGCCCTTGAACTCGTTCGCCTCGATCCGCGCGCGGTGGGCGTCGTCCATCGCGTAGAGGCTCTTGGTGCCGGCGGTGAGGCGATAGAGCGGCGGTTGCGCGAGATAAATGTGCCCGCGTCGCACGATTTCTGGCATTTCCTGGAAGAAGAAGGTCATCAGCAGCGTCGCGATATGCGCCCCGTCGACATCGGCGTCGGTCATGATGATCACGCGCTCGTAGCGCAGATTGTCGGGCCGGCAGTCCTTGCGCGTGCCGCAGCCGAGCGCCTGCACCAGATCGCCGATCTCGCCGTTTGCCAGGATTTTGGCCGAGGTGGCGCTCGCGACGTTCAGGATCTTGCCCTTGATCGGCAGTATCGCTTGCGTCTTGCGGTCGCGCGCTTGCTTGGCCGAGCCGCCGGCGGAGTCGCCCTCGACGATGAACAGCTCGGTGCCTTCGGGCGAGTCCGAGGCGCAATCGGTCAGCTTGCCGGGCAGGCGCAGCTTGCGCCCGCCGGTCGCGGTCTTGCGTTTGACCTCGCGCTCGGCCTTGCGGCGCAGGCGCTCGTCCATCTTCTCGAGCACGAAGCCCAGGAGCGCGCGGCCGCGTTCGCCATCGGCGAGGAAATGGTCGAAATGGTCGCGCATCGCGCGCTCGACGAGCGTCGCGGCTTCGGGGCTGGTGAGTCGGTCCTTGGTCTGGCTCTGAAATTGCGGTTCGCGGATGAAGACGCTGAGCATCAGCTCGGCACCGGTCACGATATCCTCGGCGGTGATGTCCTTGGCGCGTTTCTGGCCGACCAGATCGCCAAAGCCGCGAATGCCCTTCACCAGCGCCGCGCGTAGCCCTGCCTCGTGGGTGCCGCCATCGGGAGTAGGGATGGTGTTGCAATACCAGCTGTAGGAGCCATCCGACCAGAGCGGCCAAGCGACCGCCCATTCGACGCGGCCGGCACCATCGGGAAATTCCTGACTGCCCTTGAAGAAGTCGCTGGTCGCGCAGTCGCGTTCGCCGAGCTGCTCGCGCAGGTGATCGGCAAGGCCGCCGGGGAATTGAAACACGGCTTCGGCGGGCGTGTCGTCCGCGATCAACTCCGGAGCGCAGCGCCAGCGGATTTCGACGCCGGCGAACAGATAGGCCTTGGAGCGGGCGAGCTTGTAGAGCCGCGCGGGCTTGAAGTGCAGCTCGGGGCCGAAAATCTCGGCATCGGGCACGAAGCTGACCGTTGTGCCGCGACGGTTCGCCACCGGACCCAAATTCTCGATCGGCCCCAGCGTCACCCCCCGCGAAAAGCGCTGGCGATAGAGCGTCTTGGCGCGCGCGACCTCGACCACCGTCTCGACCGACAGCGCGTTGACCACGCTTACCCCGACGCCGTGCAGACCGCCCGAGGTCGCATAAGCCTTGCCGGTGAACTTACCGCCCGAGTGCAGCGTCGACAGGATCACCTCGAGCGCTGACTTGTCCGGGAACTTCGGGTGCGGATCGACCGGGATACCGCGGCCATTATCGGTGATGGTCAGCCGGTTGCCGGGTTCCAGAACCACCTCGATCCGGGTCGCATGGCCGGCCACCGCCTCGTCCATCGCATTGTCGAGCACTTCGGCCGCCAGGTGATGCAGCGCGCGCTCGTCGGTGCCGCCGACATACATGCCCGGACGGTGGCGCACCGGCTCCAGCCCTTCGAGCACTTCGATCGACGAGGCGTTATAGTCGCGTTCCGCCTTGGGGCTGGCGGCGAAAAGGTCATCGGCCATGCAACGGCTATAGGCGGCGCGACGGCGGGCGCAAGGCGGGGATATGCGGTCCGGCGCTGTGTCCCGAAAGCCACGTTTCGCGGCCGAAAACTTGATTTGAATGAATACTTTCCGCGCTCCCCTCGTTCAGCGCCCCGCTAGGACCATCAGGGAGTACCCCATGCGCTTTACCAAACTCACCCTCGCGGCGGGCGCCGCGCTCGTGGCGTTCGCCAGCCCCGCGCTTGCCCAAGACAATAGCGGCACCGCCACCGATCCCCAGACCACGACCACCGCCGAAGCCCCGCCGAGCGACTGGGACCCGACGCAGAAGCCGTTCCAGGGCCTCTATGTCGGCGGCAGCGTCAGCTATGACGTGCAGGCGAACGACTATGCCTCGGGCATCCTGTTCAACCGCGCGGGCGGCACGACGGTGACGACCGCGGCCGGTGACAATGCCTTTTCGCCGGGCTTCTGTGGCGGCGCGGCGCGCGGCGCGACGCCGGACTCGGGCTGTCGCAACGACCGTGACGATATTGGCTATTATGGCCGCGTCGGTTTCGACGTGCAGAGCGGTGCCCTGGTGTTCGGCGCGCTCGCCGAGTTCGGCAAGAGCGAGATCACCGACAGCGTCTCCGCCTTCAGCACCACCCCCGCGAGCTACACCATCACTCGCCGGGTGGATTGGGAACTGGGCCTGCGCGGCCGCGTGGGATACGCCGCGCGCACGACGCTGTTCTACGCGACCGGGGGCGCCGGCTATATCCGCCTCCAGAACCGCTTCAGCACGACGAACACCGCCAACGCCTTTGTCACCAACGGCAGCGGCGAGAAATGGGGCTATCAGACCGGGCTCGGCATCGAGCAGAAGCTCGGCAAGCATTTCTCGGTCGGCCTCGAATATCTCTATCACAATTACGAGGACAATAATTACCGCGTGGTCGCGACCCAGGGCACCGCCCCCGCGACCAATCCATTCGTCCTCAACAGCCCAGGCGGCACCATCTTCCGCCGCAGCGACCCGACCTTCGATTGGCACTCGATCCGCTTTACCGCGGCGTTCCGATTCTGACCTTGTGGCTAGCCCCTCCCCTTCAGGGGAGGGGCTTTACGACCGGCATGTCCTAACGCTTTTCCTCGACCCGATACTTGTCGTGACAGGCCTTGCAGGCACCGCCGACTGCCTGATACTGCCCGGCGAATCCCGTCGTGTCGCCCGCCTTGGCGAGCTCGGCGAGCTTGCCGGCTTCGATCGCCAGCTTGGCTGCCGCCGCCTCGAACCCTGCACGGTCGCTCCACACGCTCGGTAATGCTTTCGATTCGGGCGTCGCGCTGCCTGCCGGGAACAGCCCGGGCAGCGCCTTTCCCCAGCCCGCGATCGCGCCCGCAGGGAAGGCGAGGCGCTTTACATCGTCGCCACGATCAATCGCCGCTTTCAGCCCAACGAAATCGGCCGCCATCAGCCGGAATCCGGCCTGCCGCGCCGCCACCAGTTCCGCCGCGCTCGGCGCCTTGGCAGGGGTTTGCGCCATCGCCACGCCCGCCACCAACACTAATGCCGCGCCTAAAATGACTCGCATCCTCGCCTCCCTCGTTGCGGGGGCAAGGCTAACCCAGTGGGCAACGCTTGAGAAGCGATGGTGGAAGGGGCTGGATTCGAACCAGCGTACGCTCACGCGGGCAGATTTACAGTCTGCTGCCTTTAACCACTCGGCCACCCTTCCACGAGTGCCGGCGCCCGGATGGGCGAGGGCGGCTCCATGACGTGGCGGAGCCGCGCTGTCAACCGCGCTTGCGCTCGCGGTGGCGCTCGCTAAACCCGTCGCGACGACCGAATAAGGGAGGGTTTCAATGCGTTCACTTTGGCTGGCGGCCGCCGCCGTGGTGCTGGCGGCGCCCGCGCTCGCGCAGAGCGTCGACCGCGCCGCGATCAACAAGCTGATCGACGAGGGCACCAACCACAGCCAGGTGATGGTTACGGCGGAATATCTGACCGACGTCATCGGCCCGCGCCTCACCAACTCGCCCAATATGCGCAAGGCGGAAGCATGGACGCAAGCCAAGTTCCGCGAATGGGGCCTGATCAACGTCCACAAGGAAGGTTTTGAGTTCGGCCGCGGCTGGTGGATCGAGCGTTCCAGCGTGCGCATGGTCGCCCCGCGCCCGGTACAGCTGACCGCGATCCCGATCGCCTGGACCCCCGCGACCAATGGCGCGCTCACCGCGCCCGTGATCGTCGCGCCGATGAGCAAGGAGCGCGATTTCGAGAAGTGGCGCGGCCAGCTGAAGGGCAAGGTGGTGCTCATCAGCCGCCCCGGCACCGCCTCGGAGCCGAGCAGGCCGCCGTTTCAGCGCTATACCGGCGAGGAACTGTCGAAGCTCGATCAGTTCGATTGGCCCAATCATGATCCCGAAGGCGCGGATCGCCGGCTGAAGCGGCTCGATTTTGCCAAGAAGCTCGACGCTTTCCTGAAAGCCGAAGGCGCGGTCGCCTGGGCGCAGATGTCGCGGCTCGACGCCAAGCTGCTGCATGGCGAGGGCTATCTGTTCACCAAGGAAGAGAGCCCGTCGCTCCCCGGCGTCGAGATCGCGGCCGAGGATTATCGCCGGCTCGCGCGCCTCGCCAAGGCGGGGATGAACCCGACCATCGAGATCGATTCGCAGGTCCGCTACGACGATAGCGACAGCAAGGCGTACAACATCATCGCTGAAATCCCCGGCAGTGATCCGAAGGCCGGCTATGTGATGGCCGGCGCGCACCTCGACAGCTGGGTGGCGGGCGACGGCGCGGCGGACAATGGCGCCGGCAGCGCGATGATCATGGAGGCCGCGCGGCTGATCGCGGCGAGCGGCATCAAGCCCAAGCGCACGATCCGCTTCGCGCTTTGGGCGGGCGAGGAGCAGGGCATCCTCGGCAGCCTTGCCTATATCGAACAGCATATCGCGACGCGCGGCTCCGGCAACGAGCCCAAGCAGACGGGCTTGTCGCGCTTTTATGGCTGGAACAACCGCTGGCCGATCAATCCGAAGCCCGGCTATGACGAGCTGGCGGCTTATTTCAATCTCGACAATGGCTCGGGCAAAGTGCGGGGCATTTATGCGGAGAACAACCCGGCGGTCGTGCCGATCTTCCGCGACTGGCTGTCACCCTTCTCGGGCATGGGCGCGAGCGCGGTCGTGATCGACCGCACTGGTGGCACCGATCATTACTTCATGCAGGCGATCGGGTTGCCCGGCTTCCAGTTCATCCAGGACCCGCTCGATTATAATAGCCGCATCCACCACACCGGCGCCGACACCTTCGATCACCTGAAGGGCGATGATATGCGCCAGGGCTCGATCATCATCGCGAGCTTCCTGGTGAACGCCGCCAATGCCGAGAAGGCGCTGCCCAAGCCGCCGCTCCCCACCAAGCCGGCGCCGACCGATCCCTATGCCTACAGCAACGATGACGACTGATCATGGCTAAGCGCGGCCGTCCGACCGGTTCCCCCCAGCGGCCGCGCTTCTGGGGGCGGCACGCGGTCTATGCCGCGCTCGACAATCCCGCGCGCCAGGTGCGCAAGCTGTGGATCACGCGCGAGGCGGCGTCGCTGATCGTGATGCCCGACGATGTGCCGACGGTGTATGCCGACGTCGCCGATCTCGCGCGGCTGGTGCCGAACGACGCGCCGCACCAGGGGCTGGTGTGCGAGGTCGACCCGCTGGACGACGTTTTCCTCGACGAATTGCTCGGCGAGGACGCGCCGGCGAGGCCGCTGCTGGTGCTCGATCAGGTGACCGATCCGCACAATGTCGGCGCGATCCTGCGCTCGGCTGCCGCCTTCGACGCGGTCGGAATCGTGACGCAGGACCGGCATTCGCCGCCCGAATCGGGGGTGGTGGCGCGTGCCGCTTCGGGCGCGCTGGAAGTAGTGCCATGGGTGCGCGTGGTGAACCTCGCCCGCGCGCTCGATGAGATCGCCGAGGCGGGCTATTGGCGCATCGGCCTTACCGGGGCGGCGAAGCTGACGCTGGGCGAGGCGCTCAAAGGCGGCGGCAAGACCTGCCTGGTGCTGGGCGCCGAGGGCGAGGGGATGCGCCAAAATACCGAGGCGCATTGCGACGCGCTCGCCCGGTTGCCGATCTCGGACAAGGCGGAGAGCCTCAATGTCTCCAACGCCGCCGCGATCGCGCTCTACGCGGTGGCGACGCGGTAGAGGCTGGCGGCCAAGGCGCGGCGACTGTCGAAATAGCTTTGTTCCCCGGCGAAGGCCGGGGCCCCGTCGCCCGCCGTGGGAAGCGTCGCGCTTCTCCTGCTCGTGGTCGCCGCTGGGCCCCGGCCTTCGCCGGGGAAGCAGGATGATTATGAATGAGGCGGTTTTTTCGTTTCCGAGCTTCGTGCAGCCGGCGGACGGCCCCCCTCAATCCTCCGCCGCGATGCGTACCTTCAGCCCGTCGAGCGCGTCGGTGAACGGGATTTGGCACGACAGCCGGCTGGTCGCGTCGCGATCGGCCGAGCTGTCGAGCAGGTCGTTCTCGTCCAGGCTGATCTTGGGCAGTTTGGCCGCAAATTCCGGGTCGACATGCACATGGCAGGTCGCGCAGCTGCAGCAGCCGCCGCACAGCGCCAGGATTTCGTCGATCCCGGCGTCGCGGATCACTTCCATCACCGAAAGGCCGGCCTCGCCCGTGATCGTCTTTTCTTCCCCATTGCGCATCACGACGATAAGCTGCGGCATGTCTATCTCCTCTCAGGCGTCTCAAGCGCCTTGCCGCGAGGGCGCGGCGTTTTCAAGGCGGCGCTTATGGGCCTGAGCGCCGAGCGCTTGCGTGCCGGGGTCGACGCGCTCGCCACGCTGGAGCCGGCGTTCGCGCGCGCGTTGGTCCGCGCCGGCTATCCCGAGCCGCGCCTGCGCGATCGTGGTTATGCGACCTTGCTGCGCACGATCGTCGGCCAGCAGGTGAGCGTGGCGGCGGCCGCCGCGATCTGGCGCAAACTGGAGGCGCTGGGTGATCTGACGGACCCCGCCGTGCTCGCCGCCGCCAGTATCGAGGAACTGCGCGCGGTGGGCCTGTCGCGGCAAAAGGCGAGCTATGCGCATAGCCTTGCCGAGGAAGTGACGAGCGGGCGGCTCGATTTTTCGGCGCTTCCCGAGGATGACGAGGAAGCGATCGCCCAGCTCGTGCGGGTGAAGGGCATCGGTCGCTGGTCAGCGGAGATTTACCTGCTGTTCGCCGAGGGGCGCGGCGACATCTGGCCGGCGGGCGACCTCGCGGTGCAGATCGAAATCGGGCGGATTCTGGGCCTTGAGGCGCGCCCGAGCGAGAAGCGCACGCGGGAACTTGCCGAAGCCTGGCGCCCGCACCGGGGGGCGGCGGCGATCTTCGCCTGGCACCATTATAAAGTGGACATGGAAGTCGTTTGATTTGGGTTCAGGCCGTGGCGTGGAGATCGCGGCCCTGAGGTCTTAGCCTCGCATCTCCTCGAACGTTCCTAGCGCACGGCTTTCCAATTCTGCGTCTGGCAGAAAATCCCCCAGCACCCCTTCACCTCCAGCGAGCCATCGGGCAGCCGGCGCAGGATCGATCGGTAGTCGCGGCCTTCCTCGGGGTTATAGATGCGCCCGCGCCAGTCGCGCCCGGTGTCCTTGAAGCCCGAAAGGATCGTCAGCCCCACGATCGGGCGGGTGCGCAGCGCGGGATCGGGGTTACGAATATCCAAGCCATTGCCCTCGGTGAAGGGCTTAAGCGCCTTGGTGACCTTGCCGCACAACAAACCGCCGCCGCACGGCGCGATCGTCACGATCGCCTTGGCTTCCTTCGTCACCCATTGCCCCGTGATCGGCTCGGCGGCATGAGCGGCGGCGGGCAGGGCGGCGAGTAGCGCCAGGCAATAGAAACGCATCAACATTCTCCATCGGAGCGAGCAAATGGGTTGGACGATCGGCATTATCGGCGGTTCCGGGCTTTACGCGATCGAAGGGCTCGAACAAGCCGAATGGCGCCGGGTCGATACGCCCTGGGGCAGCCCGTCCGACGAAATCCTGTTCGGGCGGGTGGGCGAGATCGAGCTGCGCTTCCTGCCGCGCCACGGTCGGGGCCATGTGATCTCCCCCAGCGAGATCAACGCCCGCGCCAATATCGACGCGCTGAAGCGCAGCGGTTGCACCGATATCCTCGCGATCAGCTCGATCGGGTCGCTGCGCGAGGAGCTGGAGCCGGGCCGGTTCGTGATCGTCGACCAGATTATCGATCGCACCCAGGGGCGCGTGTCGAGCTTTTTTGGATCGGGCCTCGTCGCCCATGTCTCGATGGCCGACCCGGTCTGCCCGCGCCTGTCGGGCTTCGCTGCCGCCGCCGTCGCGCGCGCCGGGGGGAAGGTGGCGGACGGCGCGACCTATATCGCGATGGAAGGGCCGCAATTCTCCACCCGCGCCGAAAGCCTGCTCTACCGGCAATGGGGCGCGGACGTGATCGGGATGACCGCGCTGCCGGAGGCCAAGCTCGCGCGCGAGGCCGAGCTTCCTTATGCGCTGATCGGCATGATCACCGATTATGACTGCTGGCGCGAGAGCGAGGCGCCGGTGGAAGTGAGCGAGGTGATCGCGCAAATGCACGCGAATGGCGATCTCGCCCGGCGCACCGTGGCTGAGTTCCTGCGCGCGCTACCGTCCGAGCGCGCGCCCTCGCCGATCGACCGGGTGCTCGATCATGCGCTCATTACCGATCCCGCGCGCCGCGATCCGGCGCTCGTCGCCAAGCTTGACGCGGTTGCGGGCCGGGTGCTGGGCTGAGCAATGCTTCCTCTCGGTTTTATGGGAGGATTTTGTCAAAGGGCGTCGATTGCATCGCCCGCGCCGCTCGCCCACATGACCCCGCGATGAGCCCGCCGCCCTTCGCCGCCGAGCCGAGCGACGCGTTCGCCGCGCCGGAGCCCGCGCGACCGTCGCTGAGCGATGTCCACCGGACGATTCCGGTGCGCGGCGCCTGGTGGCGGCGGCTATTCGCGTTCAGCGGCCCGGGGTTTCTTGTCGCGGTTGGCTATATGGACCCGGGCAATTGGGCGACCGACATCGCCGGCGGCTCGGCCTTTGGCTATCGCCTGCTCGTCGTGATCCTCGCGGCGAACCTGATGGCGATGCTGCTCCAGGCGCTCGCCGCGCGGCTGGGGGTGGCGAGCGGGACGGACCTGGCGCAGGCGTGCCGCGCGCGCTACCCGCGCCCGGTCGCGCTCGCGCTGTGGGTGCTGTGCGAGCTGGCGATCATCGCCTGTGATCTGGCCGAGGTGCTGGGCACCGCGATCGCGCTGCAATTGCTGTTCGGTTTGCCGCTGCTCGCCGGGGTAATCCTTACCGGGTTCGACGTGCTGCTGATCCTGGGGCTGCAGCGCTGGGGGTTTCGTCTGCTCGAGGCGTTCATCGTCACGCTGCTGGTCGTGATCGCGGGCTGCTTCGCTTATGAACTGGCGGTGGCGCAGCCAGCGCTGGGCGCGGTGCTGGGCGGGCTCGCGCCCGATCCGGCGATCGTCACCGATCCGAAGCTGCTCTATCTGGCGATCGGCATCCTGGGGGCGACGGTGATGCCGCATAATCTTTATCTTCACAGCGCGATCGTGCAGACCCGCGCCTTCGCCCGCGACGAAGCCGGCAAGCGCCAGGCGATCCGGCTGGCGACGATCGATTCGACGCTCGCCTTGTTTTTCGCGCTGTTCATCAACGCGGCGATCCTGATTCTGGCGGCGGCGGCGTTCCACAGCGTCGGGCGTACCGACGTGGTGGCGATCGACCAGGCCTATCACCTGTTGTCGCCGCTGCTCGGCGCGGGGGCGGCGAGCGTGGTGTTCGCGGTGGCGCTGCTCGCCTCGGGGCAGAACAGCACGATCACCGGCACGCTCGCCGGGCAGATCGTGGCGGAGGGGTTTCTCGATCTGAAGCTCCCCGTCTGGGTGCGGCGGCTGCTGACGCGGGCGGTCGCGATCCTGCCCGCGGTCGCGGTGCTGGGCTGGATGGGCGACAAGGGCGCGACCGATCTGCTCGTGCTGAGCCAGGTGGTGCTCAGCCTGCAACTGCCCTTCGCGGTGGTGCCGCTGGTCGCCTTCACCGCGGACCGGCGGGTGATGGGCAGCCTCGCCGCGCCACGCTGGCTGAGCGCGCTCGCCTGGGGGGTGGCGGCACTGCTGATCGGTCTGAACCTGACGCTGCTGCTAAGCTTGGGGTAACGCCGTGCGGCGCCAATCCTCGCGCCGTCGCTATCGCCCCGCTTCCACCCCGATCGCGGTGCGCTGTTGCCAGCCCCAGGTCTCGCGCCCGGTCAAAAAGGCGTGCCAGCCCCACAGCGCGCCGATGTGGCGCAGCAGTTGGAAGGTAAACGGCTCGAGCAGCGAGGCGAGCATCGCCGCGCCCAGGCCCAGGCCTTCATGCTTCCCGGTCCAACGACGGTAAAGGTGGATCGACCAGAGGTGATAGCCCAGATCGAGCGTGACCTTCGCCAGCATCACGGCCAGCACCGCGCTCGCCACGAACAGCCGGCCCGTCACCAGCAGCGTCACCAGTACCCCGAAGGCGGTGATGCCATAGATCGGTTGCAGCGTGTCGAGCGTCTTTACCGGCATGTGCGCGCGGCCCAGCGCGCCGAAATGCGGGTTGCCGATCATGTCGCGGTTCCAGAACTGGGTCTGGAGATAGCCGCCGAACCAACGCCGGCGCTGCTTCAGGAAGCCGATCAGCGAGGCCGGCGCATCGGTGCGCGCGGTCGCTTCGCCTACCACCGCCACCCGCCAGCCAAGCCCGCGATCGGCCGAATGGCGGTGCAGCCGGTGGGTCAGCTCATAATCTTCGACGAGGCACAGCGGATCGAACCCGCCGACGGTGAGCAACGCCTCGCGTCGATAGGCGCCGAAGGCGCCCGACACCAAGAGCAGGCTGTTCACCCGGCCCCAGGCGTAGCGCGACAGGAAATTGCGGACATATTCGTAGCGCTGGAACCACTCGAAGAAGCGGCCCTTCAGGCTGGGACCGCAAATCGGCGTCAGCACGCCGGTCGCCGCGACCAGATCGGGGTCGCCCGCGAACGCCGCGCGCATCGCGCTCAGCGCGCCCGCATCTATCAACGTGTCGGCGTCGATCGTCATCACCAGATCGGTGTCGAGCCACAGCATCGCCTGATTGAGCGCGCGCGCCTTGCCGCCATGCGGCAGCCGCAGCCAGCGCAGCCGCGGTTCGCCGGGAGCGGGATCGCTCATCACCCCGAGGGGCGGCGGCGCCAGTCGATAGAGGCTTTCGAGCACGGCGGCGGTGTCGTCGGTCGATCCGTCGTCGGCGATCAGGATCGTCTCGGGCGGCCGGTCTTGGGCAAGCAGATGATCGATCGTGACCTTCAGCACGCCCGCCTCGTTATGCGCGGCGATGATCGCGCCAAGCGTCGGCAGCGGACCGACCGTCGTCATCGGGATCGGCAGCGGCCGGGTGAGCGCGCCGATCTTGCGGCCGGTGAACGCCAGCAGCGCGCTATCGTACAGAATATAGGCAAGGCCAACCGACCAGCCGGCGAGCCCGGCGCGGAAAAAAGCCTGCGCCGTCAGGAGGACGAACAGCAGCGCGCCCGCCAAGGCGATCAGATAAGCCGATGCCGGCACCGGTCGCGGCGAGAGGCGGGGCGACTCGATCGCCAGATTGCGACTTAAAGCGTTCAAGGGTCATCTCGATTTGCAGGCGGCGGGGCTCGCGCTAAGGTAGGACCGAAACGCGCCGTCGCTAGGGTCGCCGAGCGCACGACGCGCAGTAGGGAGCAAGTGATGCCGCGCCGTTACACCAATCTTGCGATCACGTTGCACTGGCTGATCGCGATCGCGGTAATCGCCAATGTCGCGCTCGCCTGGATCTGGCCGACCGTGCCCGATGCGCAGGTGCGGCCGCTGATCGACAGCCACAAGTCGCTTGGCATCACGATCCTGGCGCTCGCGCTGCTGCGACTTTTGTGGCGGCTGGCGCACCGCCCGCCGGCGCTGCCGCCGAGCTATAAGCCGTGGGAGAAGAACCTGGCCCATGCCGCCCATTGGGGGCTGTATTTCATCATCTTCGCCATGCCGATCACCGGCTGGGTGATGGACTCTGCTTGGGATCGAGCGGCGCAGAACCCCAATTACTGGTTCGGCCTGTTCGAATGGCCACGCCTGTCCTTCGTCATGGCGCTCGATCCGGCGACGAAGAAACAGGTGCACGACATTTTCGGTGAAGCACATGAACTGATCGCGAAGCTCGTCTATTTGCTCGTCGTGCTGCACATCGCCGGCGCGCTCAAGCATCAGTTTTTGGATGGCAAGCGTGAGCTGCAGCGCATTTGGTATTGGGGTCGCCCGGATTAGGAGGCGGGTGACCCAGATCAAACTTTTCCCGTGACGAACACTTATTAATGCCCCGAAATAATTGCCGTTATAGAAATTAGTGCCGCAAGGAATATATTGTACCCCGGCAGTTTTCTTCATGAATAGTTCGCTCCGGTTGGCCTAAAGAAAGTTTCGGAACCGGACGCGCCCCTCACGAATTGAGGGAGGCGATCAATAACGGCTGACCAACGTTCGTTGCATCGGCCTTCCGCGAGCGAAACATGGCCGGTAATTGCTTGAAATTGATGCAGGTTAACATTGCTGGCTCTAACCAGCGTCTTGCGTCGTTGAAAGAGCGTATCGGCGAAATCGTTGCACTTGTTGATCAGCACGAAATCGAAATCGTCGCGGTCCAGGCCGGGGTTGACGCCGATGGGAACGATGGACCTTTAATGGCGCTCGGCGCCGCCCTTCCTGAGCATGGCCAGGTCGCCACCGCCAGCGGAATCGCGTTGCTTACGAAAGTGTCGATGGCCGACGCGCGGGCAGTGCCGCTGCGCCAGCTCGGCCTGCGCGATGATCCGTTCGAGCGCGAACTGCTGATCGTCGGGCTGGCGCCCGCTGGCCCCGTGGTCGCGATCGGGCATTTTTCATGGGCTGACGAACAAGCAGAGGCAAATGTCGCGGACACGCTCGGCGCGCTGAGCGGCATGGGCGATGTGCTGCTGGTGGGGGACTTCAACCAGCCACCCGAAAGCGCCGCGCTGGCCGCGTTCGCCGAAGCAGGCTTCGTCGATTGCTGGCCGCGTCTGAACCGCGCGCGATCGGGCTTCAGTTATCCGGCGCCCACGCCCGATCGGCGGATCGATTATGTGCTGGAGCGCGCCGGCGCGCCAATGGTAACCGCGCTCGACCTCGTAACGGGGGGCTTTTCCGATCACGCGGCACTGATCGCGAGGATCGAGCGGTGAGCGGGCGTATTCTGGTGATGCGCGCGCTCGGCGGGCTGGGCGATGTGCTGACGGCAGTGCCCGCGCTCAAGCGGCTGCGCCATGCGCATCCCGAGGCCGAGATCACCTATCTGGGGCTCGAACAGGTGCGCCCGGTGGTCGCGCGCTATGCCGAGTTGATCGACGCTTTCCTGCCGTTCCCGGGCTTTCCCGGCATCGTCGAGCAACCCTTCGCGATTGACCGGCTGAGCGCTTTCCTCGCCGAACGCGCGGCGGCGCCCCGGATCGATCTGGCGATCCAGATGCATGGCAGCGGCAGTGTCTCGAGCGTCTTTACCGCGCTGTTCGGCGCGGCGCGCTTCGCGGGCTATCATGTGCCCGGACTTTGGGCGCCGGAGGGCAGCTCACCGTTCCCCGATCACCTGCGCGAGGCCGATCGCTGGCTCGCGTTGGTCGAGCGGCTCGGCTGTACCGAGGGTGACGCGGCGCCCGAATTTCCGCTCGCCACCGCCGATCGCGCCGCGCCCGACGCCTTGGGGCTCGGCCGGCACTATGCGCTGATTCACCCGGGGGCGAGCGATCCCCGGCGCCGCTGGCCGCCCGATCGCTTCGCGGCGGTCGCCGACATGCTGGCGCGCGCGGGCCATGCCATCGTGCTGACCGGCACTGCGAACGAGGCGGCGGTGGTCGAAGCGGTCGCTGGGAGCATGGCCGCGCCTGCCGCCAATCTGTGCGGCGGAACGACGCTTGGCGAGATGGCCGGGCTCGTCGCCGGGGCGGCGCTGGTGGTGACCAATGACACCGGCACCGCGCATCTGGCCGAAGCATTCGCGACCCCGAGCGTGACGATCTTCATCGCGTCCGACCCCGCGCGTTGGGGGGCGGCCGATCGACTGCGCCACGTCGCGGTCGGGCGCGGCGTGCCCGATGTGCCGATCGGCGCGCCGCCGCATGACATCGCGCCGAGCCTGCCCAGGTTCGAGCAGGTGATGGCGGCGGCCACCAGCCTGATGGAGCTGGCGTGATGCGCCGGCTCCGCGTCTTCACCTGGCATGTCCATGGCAGCTATCTCCATTACCTGACACATGCGCCGCACGACTTCTTTCTGCCGGTCACGCCCGATCGGGGCGAGGGGCATGGCGGGCGCACCCCCAATTTCGCCTGGGGCGCGAATGTGCGGGAGGTGCCGGTCGAGCAACTGGCGAGCGAGCGGTTCGACGTGGTGCTCTATCAGTCGCATCGCAACTGGCGGGTCGATCGGCTGAACCTGCCGCCCGCGCTGCGCGCGCTGCCAGCGGTGTATCTGGAGCATGATCCGCCGCGCGACAGCCCGACCGACACGCGCCACCCGGTCGACGATCCGCGCGTCCAAATCGTCCATGTCACCCATTTCAACGCCTTGATGTGGGACAATGGAGCGAACCCGGCGGCGGTGATCGACCACGGCGTCCCCGACCTGGGCCATCGCTATTCGGGCGAGATCGAGCGCGGGCTGGTGGTGGTGAACGGGCTCGCGCGGCGTGGACGGCGGCTCGGCGCCGATGTGTTCGCGCGCGCGCGGGCGCGGTTGCCGCTCGATCTGGTTGGGATGTATGCCGAGGAAGCCGGTGGCATCGGCGAGGTGCCGCTCGCCGAGCTGCCCGATTTCGCCGCGCGCTACCGCTTCTTCTTCCACCCGATCCGCTACACCAGTCTCGGCCTCGCGCTGCTCGAAGCGATGATGCTCGGGCTGCCGATCGTCGGCCTCGCGACCACCGAGCTGCCGACGATCATCAGCAATGGCGAGAACGGCTTCATCGCGACCAGCGAGGCCGAATTGCACGATGCGATGCGCCGGCTGCTTGCCGATCCGGGCCTGGCGCGCGCGCTTGGCGAAGGTGCGCGGGCGACCGCGCTCGCGCGCTTCGGGATCGAACGTTTCGCGCACGATTGGGACCAGCTGTTGCGGCACGTCGCTGCCGGCGCGATCGAAAGGGCGGCGTGATGTACATCGCGATGATCAGCGAACATGCCTCCCCGCTCGCCACGCTCGGCGGCGCGGACGGCGGTGGGCAGAATGTCTATGTCGCGCAGCTTTCGCGGCAATTGGCGACGTTGGGCCACCGGGTCGATGTATTCACCCGGCGCGAGGACGCCGGCGTCCCCCAACTCACCGATTTCGCTCCCGGCGTGCGGGTCGTGCAGGTGGTGGCCGGGCCGGCGCGCGTCATCCGTAAGGAGAAGCTGCTGCCGTTGATGGACGGCTTCGCCGACGAGATGCGCGATTTCTTCGCGCTCCACGGCGCGCCCGATCTGATCCACGCGCATTTCTTCATGTCTGGCCTGGTCGGAATCGACCTTGCCCGCGCCTTCGAGATTCCGGCGGTGGTGACGTTTCACGCGCTCGGCAAGGTGCGCCGACAGCACCAGCAGACGGCCGACGGCTTCCCGGACGCGCGCTTCACGATCGAGGAGCGCATCGTCGCCGAAGCCGACCGGGTGATCGCCGAATGCCCGGAGGATGAACGCGATCTGCTCGCGCTCTACGGCGCCGATCCGCTGCGGCTGCGGATGGTGCCGTGCGGTTTCGATCCCGACGAATTCGTGCCGCTGGACAAGGCCGAGGCGCGGGCCGCGCTCGGCCTGCCGGCGGACGCGCCGATCGCGCTGCAGCTCGGGCGGATGGTGCCGCGCAAGGGTGTCGATACCGCGATCGAGGCGCTCGCCTTCGCGCAGAGGGACGCGCGGCTGGTGGTGGTCGGCGGCGCGTCGCCCGAGCCCGATCCGGCGCGCGATCCCGAACTCGCGCGCCTGATCGCGGTCGCCGAGCGTGCCGGGGTGCGCGAGCGGGTGATCTTCACCGGGAGCCGCGGGCGCGATGTGCTGAAGCTGTATTATGGCGCGGCGGACGTGTTCGTCACCGCGCCGTGGTACGAGCCGTTCGGCATTACGCCCCTGGAAGCCATGGCGTGCGCGCGGCCGGTGATCGCCTCGGACGTGGGCGGGCTCCGTTACACGGTCGCCGAGGGCGAGACCGGGCTGCGCGTGCCACCGCGTGATCCGGCGCGGCTCGGTGCCGCGATGCGCGCGCTGCTCGGCGATCCCGCGCGGGCCGAGGGGATGGGGCGGGCGGGGCGCGCCCGGGTGCGCGAACGCTTCACCTGGCGTCAGGTCGCGCTGCAGATGGAGGAGGTGTACCGCGAAACCCTCGCCAAACGCGCCGGTGCCGGCATCGCCCGGCTCGATCCGCGCAGCGATTCGGGCGTGATCGATCAGGCCTTCGCGCTGCTTTCTGAAACACTTGCCCGCTCGCGCTATCTGCTGGGAGAGCCGATCAGGGCGGCGGCCGAGATCGTCGCCGGGGCGCTGCTCAACGGCCAGAAGGTGCTGGTGTGCGGCAATGGCGGGAGCGCCGCCGACGCGCAGCATTTCGCCGCCGAGTTCGTCGGCCGCTTCAAGAGCGACAGTCGCCGCGCGCTGCCGGTGATCGCGCTCGGCGCCGACACCGCTTTCGTCACCGCCTGGGCGAACGACATCGGCTATCACGACGTGTTCGCGCGCGGGGTGCGCGCCTTTGGCCAGCCGGGGGACGTGCTCGTCGCGATCAGCACCAGCGGCCGCTCCAAGAATGTCGTCGGCGCGAGGCGCGCGAGCGTGGGCTGAAGACCGTCGCGCTGCTGGGTGGCGCCTTGAGCCCGTGCGTCGCGCTCGCCGACGCCGCCGTCCGCGTCCCCTCGACCGACACCGCGCGCATCCAGGAGGTACAAAGCTTGGCCCTGCATCTGATCTGTGAACTCGTCGAAGCCCGCGCGCTCGCCGCCCCCGCCAGCACGCTCGAAGAGGTGGTCTCGTGATCGCGGGCGGGCGGATCATCGTGACGGGCGGGGCGAGCGGCCTCGGCGCCGAGATCGCGCGGGTGCTGGCTGAAGCCGGGGGTAAAGTGATGATCGCCGATCTTCAGGCCGAAGCCGCCGAGGCGGTCGCCGCTGAAATCGGCGGCGAGGCCTTCACTCTCGATCTCACCGACGCCGCGGCGTGCCAGGTGCTGATCGACCGCGTCGCGAGCGACGGCGGGATCGACGTGCTCGTCAACAATGCCGGCACCGACAAGACCGAGTCGATCGAAGAACTCGACCAGGCTGATTTCGACCGCGTGATCGACGTGAACCTGCGCGCGCCCTTCGCGCTGGCCAAGGCGGCGTTTCCGCACCTGAAGGCGAAGGGGCGGGGGGCGATCATCAACATCGTCTCCACCGCGGCCAAGCGCGCCTGGGCGAATGCGACCGCCTACCACGCCAGCAAATGGGGGCTGCTCGGCCTGTCGCACGCGATGCATGTCGAGGGGCGGCCGCTTGGCATCAAAGTGACGGCGCTGCTGGCCGGCGGGATGCGCACGCCGTTCATCCTCGATCGCTTCCCCGATACCCCGCTCGAAAACCTGCAAGACCCGCGCGCGGTGGCGGAAACAGTGCGCTTCCTGATCGAACAACCGGCCGACACGGTGATCCCCGAACTGCTGGTCGTGCCGATGCGCGAGACGAGCTGGCCATGAAAGCGGTGTTTCTCGACAAGGACGGAACGCTGATCGAGGACGTGCCGCACAATGTCGATCCGGGCCGTATCACGCTGAAGCCCGGCGCGCGCGAGGGCGTGCGCGCGCTGGCGGCGGCGGGGTATAAGATCGCGGTCGTCACCAACCAGTCGGGCATCGCGCGGGGGTTGTTCGAGCCCCGCGCGCTCGGGCCGGTCGCGATCCGGTTGCAGATGATGCTTGGGGTCCAGTTCGCGGGATTTTTCCACTGCCCGCACCATCCCGAAGGCGTGGTTCCGTCTTATGTTGTGGTCTGCACCTGCCGCAAGCCGCAGCCGGGCATGATCCTGAACGCCGCGCGCGCGATCGGAGTCGACCCCGCCCAAAGCTGGATGATCGGCGACATTCTCCACGATGTGGAAGCGGGCAATCGGGCCGGATGCCGCACGGTGTTGGTCGACAATGGCGGGGAGACCGAATGGGCGGACGGCCCGTATCGGCGGCCGACCTTCATCGCGCGCAATCTGGCCGAAGCGGCGCGCGCGATCCTGGCGGCCGCGAATCAAGCTCCTTCCCAGCTGTTCGAGGGCGTCACCCCTCCACCATTCGCTGGGCAAATCGTCCGCCTCCCCTCGAAGGGGAGGAGCTTGTGAGCCCTTTGCTGAAGCGGAAAGCTGGCCTTCCGGCGGAAGGAGTACCGGCATGAACCTCACCGATTGGGTCGCCCGTTTCGCCTCCTTGCGCGTGCTGGTGATCGGCGAGGCGATGCTCGACAGCTATCTCGGCGGCAGCGTCGGGCGGGTATGTCGCGAGGCGCCGGTGCCGATCGTCGCGCTGAATGAGCGCAACGATATGCCAGGCGGCGCAGCGAACACGGCGGTCGCGGTCGCCGCGCTCGGCGCGCGCTGCGCCTTCCTCTCGGTGGTCGGCGCGGACGAGGCGGGGGTGATCCTGGCCGAGAAGCTCGCCGATGCCGGCGTCGATACCGACGCGCTGCTCGCGGCACCGGGACGCGAGACGATCGTCAAGCAACGGATCAGCGCGCGTGGCCAGCTGTTGCTTCGCCTCGACCGTGGGAGCGAGGGCGCGGTCCCCGAACTGATCGAGCGCCGCCTGATCGAGGCGATCTCCCGGGCCTGGAGCGGTGCCGATGCGGTGATCGTCTCCGATTATGGCTATGGCATCTGCACCGATCGCGTGATCGCAGCGGTCGCGCAACTCCAGCGCCGCAGCCCGCGCGTGCTCGTCGCCGATGCCAAGGATTTGGGGCATTGGGCGGGGGCAGGGCTGAGCGCCGCCAAACCCAATTATGCCGAAGCGATCGCGCTGCTCGGGCTGGGCGCGGTCGAGGGGATCGACCGGGTCGAGCAGATCGTCGCGGCGCGCGAGATACTCGCGGCGCGCACGGGCGCGCAATTGCTCGCGGTGACGCTCGATACCTCGGGCGCGGTGCTGCTCGAGCCCGGCTGCGAGCCCTATCGCACCTTCACCAGCCCCGCGCCGGACAGCCATGCGGCAGGCGCGGGCGACACCTTCACCGCCGCGTTCGCCTGCGCGCTCGCCGCCGGCGCGCATAGCGCCAATGCCGCCGACATCGCCGCCGCCGCCGCCGCCGCCTGCGTCGCGACCGCCGGCACCACCACTTGCACCGCCGAGATGCTCCATGAACGCGTGGCGGGCGAGGCCAAGCTCGCCGGCCCAGCGAGCGTCGCCGCCCAGGTCGCGGCGTGGCGCGCGGCAGGCAAGCGGATCGTCTTCACCAACGGGTGTTTCGACATTCTCCACCACGGCCATATCTCCTACCTCAACCGCGCCAAGGCGCTGGGGGACGTGCTGATCGTCGGGCTCAATTCCGATGCGAGCGTGCGCGCGCTCAAAGGTCCGCGTCGGCCGATCAACCCGGAAGGGGACCGCGCGGCGGTGCTCGCGGCGCTCGGCTGTGTCGATCTGGTCGTGCTGTTCGAGGAGGCCACGCCCGCGCGGCTGATCGAGGCGATCCGCCCCGATCTGTTCGTGAAGGGTGGCGATTATACCATCGCCACCCTGCCCGAGGCGCCGCTGGTCCAGCGGCTGGGGGGCGAAGTGAAGCTGCTCGATTTCCTCGACGACCGCTCGACCACGAGCATTATCGACCGCATCCGCGCGAGTTACGACGCGCCGCAGGTGGCGGAGCTGTGACACGCGCGCTCGCGATCCGGCTCGACGCGATGGGCGATGTGCTGATGACGACACCCGCGCTGCGGGCGATGCGCGCGCATGTCGATCACCTGACATTGCTCAGCTCGCCCGCCGGGGCCGGGGTGGCGGCGCTGGTGCCCGAAGTGGATGCGGTGATCGCCTATGAAGCGCCGTGGATGAAGGCCGGGGCGCCGCATCCGGCGGAGGCCGATCACGCGCTTGTTCAACGACTTGCCGCGCAGCAATTCGATATCGCGGTGGTTTTCACCGTGTTCAGCCAGACGCCGTTCCCGGCCGCGATGCTAGCGCATCTCGCGGGTATCCCGCGGATCGCCGCGCATGTCCGCGAGCGCGCCTATAAGCTGGTGAGCGACGCGGTGGACGAGACCGAGCCCGAGCGCGGCATCCGTCACGAGGCGCAGCGGCAGCTCGATCTGGTCGCGAGCCTCGGCTGGCGGAGCGACGATGCGCGGCTGGGAATCGCGGTGCCCGAAGCGGCGCGGCAACGGGTCGCGCCGCTGCTTCCCCCGGGGCGCTGGATGGCGGTCTCGCCCGGGGCGAGCGCGCCCTCGCGCCGCTATCCGCCCGCGCTGTTCGGCGCGGCGCTGCGCCAGCTGGCGGGGGACGGGTGGCGGTTCCTGGTGACCGGCAGCGGCGAGGAAGCGCCGATCGTCGACGCCGTGATCGCCGCCGCCGGCACCGGCCGATCGCTTGCGGGACAATTGTCGCTCGCCGAACTGGCGGCGGTGATCGCGGCGGCGCCGGTGCTGATCACGAACAATAGCGGCCCCGCGCATCTGGCGGCGGCGGTCGGCACGCCGCTGGTCGATCTCTACGCGCTCACCAACCCGCAACATACGCCCTGGCAGGTGCCGCACCGCGTCCTGTGGCGCGATGTCGCGTGCCGCTGGTGCTATGCCTCGGTCTGCAAGACCGGGCACCATCTGTGCCTGGCAGGAGTCGCCCCCGAACAGGTGGCGAGCGCCGCGCACGCGCTGGCGGCGCCCCGGCTGGCGGCATGAAGGCGCTGATCTTCGATCTCGACGGCGTGGTCGCGGACAGCGCCGCCGCGCATCGCCGATCATGGGCACGGCTCGCCGGCGAGGAGGGCATGGCGTTCGACGATCACGCCGCCCGCGCGCTGCTCGGGCTGACGCGCGAGGATTCGCTCTCCGTGTTCCTCGGCGGTCGGGTGCTGGACGCGGATCAGCGTGCCGATTGGCTGGCGCGCAAGCAGCTCCACTTCCTTGATGAACTGGCGCGGATGAGCCCGGACGACGCGCTGCCCGGCGTCCTCGATCTGCTGGCCGAAGCCGCGCGGGCGGGGATGCCGTGCGCGCTCGCCTCCTCCAGCCGCAACGCCCGCGCGGTGCTCGATCGGCTGCGGCTCGCCCACGCCTTCGCCTTCGTCGCCGATGGGGCGAGCGTCGCCGCGCCCAAGCCCGCGCCCGACATCTTCCTGCTCGCCGCGCGTTCGATCGGCGTGCCGCCGGCCGAGGCGCTGGTGATCGAGGATTCAGCGGCCGGCGCAGAAGCAGCGCTTCGCGGCGGCTTCGCGCTGGTGACGGTCGGCGCCGAACACCTCTCGCCGCGCCATTTCGAGAGCCTTGCGGGGGTGACGCTGGCCGAACTGGGCCGCGCCACCCCGGGCTGAATTACAGTCCCACTCGCACCCCCCCGTAAACGGCGCGGCCCGGCTGGCCATATTGGCTGATCGTCTGATAGCGGGTGTCGAACGCATTCTCGACCCGCCCATAGATCTGCACCCCGCGCGTGACCGGAAAGGCGGCGCGCAGATCGAGCAAGGTATAGCCCGCCAGTCGCACCCGGTTGGCGCCGTCGTTGAAGCTGGGGCCGAGATTCACCAGCGTCGCCCCCGTCTCCAGCCCGAAGCGCCAGCGATGATCGAGGTTGAGCGTGAAGCTTTGCGAGGGGCGGTTCGGCAGGCGCAGCCCGGCATTGGCGCCGGCGCGGGCGCGGCTGTCGATATAGCTATAGCTCGCGCTGAGCGTCAGCGCGTCGGTCGGCCGCAGCGCGAGCGTCGCCTCCAGCCCCTCGGCGCTCGCGCGGGCGACATTGTCATAGGTGCCGAACGGGCGTCCGGTGCAGATGCCGGTGAGCGGACGCGGGCAGGAGACGAAGATGATCTGATCGCGCGCGGTGCGGCTGAACCAGGTCGCGCTCGCCTCGATCCTGCCACCGAGCAGCCGCTGGGCGAGGCCGATGTCCCAGCCCTCCGAGGTTTCGGGGCGGAGCAGCGGGTTGCCGAAATCGCTTTGCAGCTGGAACAGGCTTGGCGCCTTGAAGCCTTGGGTCCAGCTGCCGCGCAGCGTGGTGCCGCGCCGCGTATACACCCCGCTCGCCGCGCCGGTGACGATGCCGCCAAAGCGGTTGTGCGAGTCATAGCGCACGCCGCCGGTCAGGTTCAGCCCGGCGAGGGGGCTCACCAGCAGCTGGCCATAGCCGCTGTCGATGCTCGCGCGCGCGCGGCTGATCGGGCCGCCGGTGGTGCCGGTCGCATAGCGGCTGATCTCGCGCTCGGCGCCGAAGGTCGCGGTCACGCGGCCGAGATCGAGCACACCCTGATAATCGAAGCGGATGTTGCGCCCGGTGCTGGCGAAGGTTTCGCGCAAGCCCCCGCCGCTCGGGTCGAGATTGCGGCGGCGGATATTGGTGAGCGCATAGCCGATGCGGTTGCGCAGCCGCCCGCCCAGCGTCGCCCAGTTGACCCCGGCATAGCCCAAGGCCTGTTTGGCGACGCTATATTCAGGCGTGTCGCCAAAGGCGAAGGTCGGCGGGGCGAAGCCGTCGATATCAGTGCGGCTGTCGGCATAGAAGCCGCGCAGATCGACCGACAGCGTGTTGGTCACCGCCAGGTTGAGGCTGGCATTGCCGGCATAATGGCGGAAGCCATCGGCCTCGCGCCCGCCGGCGAAGGCGGAAATGCCGTTCGTCTGGTACCAGCCGCCGCCGATGCTCGCGCGCAGCGGACCGGCCTTGCCGGACACATTGGCGAAGGCCTGGCCGGTGCCATAGGTGCCACCCTCGGCGCGGGCGTTGAGGGCGAGTTGCTCGGTCGGCTGGCGGGTGATGATGTTCACGACCCCGCCGATCGCCTGGCTGCCCCACAGCACCGATTGCGCGCCGCGCACCACCTCGATCCGGGCGATATTGCCGACGAGCAGCTGGCCGAAATCGAATCCGCCCGCCGGGGTCGAGGGATCGTTGAGCTTGATGCCGTCGATCAGCGCTGCCGTCTGGTCGCTCTGCGCGCCGCGGATGCTCACCGAGGTGACGGTGCCGACACCGCCATTGCGGATCACGGTGACGCCCGGGGTCTGGCGCAGCAGGTCGCTGACGATGGCGGACTGCCGCCGGGCGATCTCGGCGCTGTCGAGCACCGTCACCGCCTGGCCGACGGTATCGAGCCGCTGGACCAGGCGGCCGGCGGTGACGGTTACCTCGGCGTCGCTCGCCTGGGCTTGTTCGAGCGCGCCGTTCGATTGCGCTGTCGCGGGCGCCGCGCTGTCCTTGGTGTCGGTGGATTGAGCATAAGCGGGCGCGGCCGCCAACGGCAGCGCCAGGATCAGTGATGAAAAGCGGTTCATGGTTCCTCCCCGCGTTACAACCATGATGCGCGACCACGAGGTCACGCACCGAGCGATGTCGTCACGCGAGGAAAAACCCCGTTCGCCTGGCACACCCCGTCCACGCGAAGGACCGACCGCGGCAGGCAGGTCTCCTGGCTCCCGGGTCAGCGCCTTGGCTCCGGCCTTCCCAAACCGCACGGGGTTCAGTGGCACGCGAAGGGAGCAAGGCTCGCCGGTCACAGTTGCGGGGGCAGCCCCGGACTATAGGCTTCCGCCTAGTTCCGGGTTCCCTTTCAATCCCATCGCTGGGAACCTGTCGCGGGGGTGGTGTTAGGCGGCTTTGCCGCTCTCGGCAAGCCGTTCAGCGTCCAATTGAAAAAGGCGCGGAGCGCCTTTTTCAAACGGGCTCTCAACCACTCGCGAGCGCGGTGGTGCGCTCGATCGCACGCTGGAAGGCGGGGCGCGCCTCCAGCGCGTCGTACCAGCGCTGGACGTTGGGTGCCCCGTCGATCGGCACCTCGGCGAACTGGCGGCGCCACAGCCAGCCGAAATGGGCGATGTCGGCGATCGTCAGCACGTCACCGGCGACGAACTCCTGGGACGCGAGCAGATCGTTCAGCACGCCGACGATCCGCACCGCTTCATTGCCGAAGCGATCGATCGCGAGCGGAATCGGCTCGGGCGCGAACTTGCGGAAGAAGCCGGCATTGCCGAACGCGGGGCCGAGGCCTGCGGCGTTGAAGAAGAGTTGCTCGAAGGTGCGCGCCCGCGCGGGGCCGCTCGCCGGGAGCAGCTGGCCGCTCTTTTCGGCGAGATACACCAGGATCGCCGCGCTTTCGCTCAGCACCAGCTCGCCATCGACCAGCACCGGCACCTTGGCATTGGGGTTGAGCGCGACGAACTCGGGCGCCTTCTGCTCGCCCTTGCGGATGTTGACGCCGTGCAACTCGTATTCCAGCCCCATCTCCTCCAGCGCGATCGGCACCTTCACGCTGTTGGGCGTGGAAAAAGCATAGACTTTCAGCATGATCGTTCCTCCCGGTCTCAGCCCTGTGCCGCCATCTGCCGCGCGACTTCGGCGGCGCTGATCCCTTCGAGCGCGAGCCCCATGGTGGTACCCTCGTCGATCACCCGGCGCAGCTTCTGGGTCATCGCGATCCGGGTATAGCGGCTGGTAAGCGGGGGCAGCGCGGCGATGCCATCGGCGATTTCATGCGCGCGGGCGAGCAGCCGGTCGGCGGCGACGATCTCGTTCACCACGCCATAATCCTTCGCGGTCTGGGCATCGAGCACTTGCCGCGTCAGCACGAAGTACCGGCCGCGGATGGATCCGATCACTTCGGGCCACAGCAGATGGATGCCGTCGCCGGGCACGATGCCGAAGTCGAAATGCGGCTTGTCCTGAAATACGGTTTCGGGGGTGGCGAGGATGATGTCGGTCAGCAGCGCATATTCGCTGTGCAGCAGCACCGGCCCGTTGAGCGCGGTGATCATCGGCACCTCGATGTCGAGGATGTTCGACAGCACCTTGCGCCCCTCGCGCAGGATCTTGTCATAGCCCTGGGGGGTGAAGAAATCGAAGCCTTCGGGGTCGATCGCGTCCATGAAGGCATCGCCGGTGCCGGTGAGGATCACCACGCGGTTGTCACGATCCTCGCCCACCTGGTGGAACAGCTCGACGAATTCCTCGTGCGTGTGGCCGTTGAACACCAGCTTGCCGCCGCTCGTGTGCAGCGCGATTTCGAGCACACCATTGTCCTTGCGCGTCAGCTTCGCGTGCGGGAAGGCGTTCTGATAGGTTGCGAACTTAGCCATCATGTCCTCCATCGGCCCGACTACTGTCCGGGGCGAGGGATCAGATAGCGCACCGTGGCGGTGATGAGATTGTACCATGTTGTGATAAAGCCTATTCCCCGGCGGAATGGCTCGGCGGCGGATGGCGAAAAAGGGACGCAAATTGGGTGGCCCTTCGCAATGATCCGATGCGCAGGGCTTATCGCCTGACCGAGGGCGCGGCGCGACGGCACGGCCCGCCCGGGGCTCTGGCGGTCCCCGTCGCGCCGGCCGGCACGGAACCGGCGCGCCCGCCCGGCGCTTCCCTTGGTATCACCCCAAGGAGGTTGCGGCATGATCTACAAGCGTTTGGGCCTGGGTCTCGGGCTGTTCTCGATCGCGCTGGGCGTGACCGAGTTGTTCGCCGCCCGGCGCGTGACCGGCGCGTTGAAGGCGGAAGGCAGCGAAGGACTGGTGAAGGCGTTCGGCGCGCGTGAACTGGCCGCCGGCGCGGCGCTCGTGGCGGCGCCAGCCGTCTCCACCGGGGTTTGGGCGCGCGTCGCCGGGGATGCGCTCGACCTCATCGGGGTTGGCGCGGCGCTGCGCCGGTCGCCCCGGACTGGCTGGGGCTGAGGAGTGCTTGGATTCGTGGTCGCGGCGACCGCGCTCGACATTTTCGTCGCTCGCGGGCTCGACAAGACGACCGGACGGATGCTGCCCGACAAGACCCGCAAGGTATGACTCCCCGTATTGAGGCGGTGCCGGCGCAACCAACCGCCCGCTTGGGTCATTTAACCAGCATCAATCAAGGAGGTGCATGATGCGGAAACTATTGATCGCCGCGGCGACGGCGGTGGCCGTCTCGGGCTGTTCGACTTATGGCGACGGTTATGGCCGGCCCTATTACGCGGACAGCTATTATCGGGATGGTCCAGGTTATTCGGAGCGAACGCTGCGCCGCAATGACCGCGTCTATCGTGGCCGCGACGGCCGCTATTATTGCCGCCGTAACGACGGCACCACCGGCCTGATCGTCGGCGGCGCGGCCGGTGGTCTGCTCGGCAACATCATCGCGCCGGGTGGCTCGAAGACGCTTGGCACTATCCTAGGCGCGGCGGGCGGCGCAGCAATCGGCAATTCGGTCGATCGCGATCAGGTTCGCTGCCGCTGATCTTTCGCGACAATTGAGGGCGTGGCGCGAGACAATCGCGCGACGCCCTTGCTCTACCCCCGGGCGTGAGGGGGCATGAGGAGGACGTTATGCGTAAGTTATTTCTCGCCGCCGCGATCGCGACGATCCTGCCCGCGGCCGCGCAGGCGCAGTGGGTGCCCATCAACCAGCGCCAGGCCAATCTCGCGACCCGGATCGATCAGGGCGTGCGCAGCGGTGCGCTGACTCGCCCAGAGGCGCGGCGGCTGCGCATGCAATATCGCGACATCGCCCGGCTCGAGGATCGCTACCGCGCGAGTGGCGGGCTGAACATGGCGGAGCGGCGCGATCTCGATCGCCGCTTCGACCGGTTGAGCCGCCGCGTCTATGTCCAGAAGCACGACCGGCAGGCGCGCTAACCAGTTGCTCGCCCGCGCCGGGCTGCTAAACGCCGCTCCAAAATCAAGGAGAGGTTCAGCATGAAGACGTGGGCGATCGGCATCATCCTGGCGGCGGGCGTCGCGCAACCGGCGCTCGCCGCGCCCAAGCAATATGGCGGGCTCGCGATTAGCCCTGCGGGCGACCGGATCGCCAGCGTCGAGGGCGAGGGCCACGCCAAGATCGTGCTGCGCCGGATCGACGGCACCGCGATCGGAACGCTCGATCCTTGCCCGGTGTGCAGCTATTCGGGGCTGACCTTCGCCCCCGATGGCGCGCTCGCCTTTCTGGCGCGCGATCGTAAGGCGGGCACGGTGACGCTCGAACTGAACGAAGGCGATCAGACGCGCGCGCTGGCCACGGTCAAAGGCATCGCCCAGACGCCGCGCTTCGCCGCCGATGGCAAACGGATCGCGCTGCTGGTGACCATCGGCGCCGCCAAGGAAGCCGGCGCGGCCCAGGCCGGGGTGCGCCAGGTCGGCGAGATTGGCGAAAAGAATGACGAGCAGCGCCTCGCCATTTTCGATCGCGCTAGCGCCCCGATCGCGCCCGAGGCGGTGACGCCGATCAGCCCCGCCGGGCGCTATGTCTACGAATATGATTGGCTGCCCGATGGCAGCGGCGTCGTCGCGACCTCTGTGCTCGGCAATGGCGACGCCAATTGGTGGGTCGCGACGCTCGATCGGATCGATGCGGCGAGCGGCACCGTCACCACCATCGCCAAGCCGCCGCTGCAGATGAATTTTCCGCGCGTCTCGCCCGATGGCCGCGAGGTCGCGTTCATCGGTGGGCTGATGAGCGACTTTGGCTCGGTGGGCGGCGATGTGTGGGTGGTGCCGATCAATGGTGGCAGCCCGCGCAACCTGACCGAAGGCCAGAAGGCGACCGCGACCGCGATCGATTGGACCGAGGGCGGCCTGCGCGCAGTGGTGCTGCGCGGGGACCGGATGGAGCTGGTGTCGGTAAGCGACAAGGGTTTCTCCGCGCCGCTTTATGGCGGGCCGGTCTCGTTCTCGGCCGGGGATGGCCGCGTCGCGCTCAGCGGCAACGCCCGGGTGATGGCAACCGTCACCCAGAGCTTCACCCAGGCCCCGGCGATCGTCGCCGGCCCGGTGAGCGCGCCCAAGCAGCTGACGCACGACAATGACGGCGAGAAGCCGATCGTCACCGCCCGGAGCATCAGCTGGACGCAGGACGGCTTCACCTCGCAGGGCTGGCTGCTCGCGCCGGTGGACGCCGATCCGGCGAAGAAGGCGCCGATGATCACCGTGGTGCATGGCGGCCCCTCGGCGGCGCATGTGCCGGGCTTCGTCACCGGCGGGCAGACCGCGGCGCTCATCAAGGCGGGCTATTATCTGTTCCTCCCCAATCCGCGCGGCTCCTATGGCCAGGGCGAGGCCTTCGTCGCCGCCAACAAGCGCGATTTCGGCGGCGGCGACCTGCGCGACATCCTCGCCGGCATCGACGCGGCCGAGAAGGTGGCGCCGATCGACGATGCACGGCTGGGGCTGATGGGCGGCAGCTATGGCGGCTTCATGGCGATGTGGGCCAACACCCAGACCAACCGCTTCAAGGCGATTGTCGCTTCGGCGGGGCTTTCGAACTGGATCAGCTATTACGGCACCAACGGCATCAACACCTGGATGGTGCCGTTCTTCGGCAAGCCGATGTACGAGGATTACAAGGCGTACGAGGCGCCGTCGGCCATCTATCAGATCGCCAAGGCCAAGACGCCGACCTTCATCTATGTCGGCGAGCGCGACATCGAAGTGCCGCCGACCCAGTCGGTGGAATATTGGAACGGGCTGAAGGCGCATGGCGTGCCGGCCAGCCTGGTGATCTACCCCGAGGAAGGGCACGGCATCCGCAACCCGGTGAACGCGGCGGACGTGCAGGCGCGGGTGCTGGGGTGGTTCGGGAAGTATCTGAAATAGGGCGCGGATCAGCTATCGGCGCCGCGCAGATGCCGGATCACGTCCTGCTCGAACAGCTCGGCGCCCCGGCCCGAGGCGGCGAGCTGGTCCTTCGCCAGCCGCAGCCGCACCATGCCCCCGGCGAGCAATATGCCCTGGTCGCACAAATGATACAGCGAGGGCAGATCGTGGAGCGCCGTGATCAGGGTGTGGCGCTCCTGCGACAGGTTGCGCAGCGCTTGCCGGGCGTCGAAGGCGGCGACCGGATCGAGCCAGTTGAACGGCTCGTCGAGGATGATGATGCTCGCCCCGGTGACGAACGGGCAGAAGATCGCCAGCCGCTGCCGCATCCCGGCGGAATATGTGCCGATCGGCCGGTGGATAAAGGCCTCCAGCCCCAGCGCCTGGTAGAGCGGATCGAGCCCGCCCGCTGGCTGCCGCCACCCGGGCGTGCCGGCGGCGATGGCGAGCAGTTGATCACCGGTGATGCTGTCGGGCAGGCGGTGCGCCTCGGGAGCGAGCGCGGTCCGCCGGGCGCGCGCGGCGCGATCATGGGTGAGGTCGACGCCATCGATCGTCAGGGTGCCGCCGTCGATCGGCAGCCGGCCGCACAGCGCGCGGAGCAGGGTGGTCTTGCCCGATCCGTTCGCGCCGACGATCCCGAGCCAACCCGGCCTGGCAAAAGCGAGATCGAGCGCGGGGATGATCGTCCGGCCGCGCAACGTCACCGAAATCGCCTGAGCCAGGATCATTTAGATCGCGTCCCAGCGCCGCCGCACCGAAAGGCGGTAGAGTTGGACCGGTCGCCCGATCGCGACCAGCAGCCCAAGCGGCGGCAAGACATAACCGAGCAGGACCGCCGCCGTGATTTCCAGCTGGACGCGCAGCTTGGCGATCCGCTTTGGGTGCAGCGTGGCGAGCAGCAGCATCAGCGTGCGGACCCAGAGGATGAGCGTGCCGATGCCAAGCGCGGCGATGGCGAGCGGGGGTTGCACCAGCGCCGATCCGGCGGCCACGGTCAGGCAGGCGATCGTCGCCAGGATCAAGTGACTTCGTAAGCCGCGCGCCACCCCGATGCCGGCGAAGCGGCCGAAGCGGAGCAGCTGGTCGTCGGTTCGGCTCAGCAGCCCGGCGGCGGGCGCGAGCAGCAAGATTTCGACCGTCAATCCCGCCGGCAGACCCGCCATACGGGCGGTTTCGGTACACGCCAGCGCGGTGACCAGGCCGATGCCAATGGCAACCCCGATCGGGGGCCAGGGCAGCGGCAATGGTCGGATTTGCAACTGGCGCACGATCCCCGGATAGTTGAGCGCCGCGCCGCCCGGCGCCTTGGCGTCGATCATCGCCGCCGGGGGAAGCCGGGTCGGAGGCAGCTGATCGAGCATCGCCGCCGCCCAGCATCCCAGGGCATAGCCGGCGATCGAGGCCGCCAGATAGCCGAAATCGGGCAGGGCGCGCGCGTGCCAGGCGACATCGCCGGTCGCGCTCGCCAGCACCGCCAGTGCCAGCAGCTGGTGGACGCCCAGATAAGATTGGCGGGCGGCTGGATCGAGCGCTTCGGCCAGGAGAATTCCGCCGTCGGCAATGTCGTCCAACCGCCGCCAGGCGAAGCGCGACGCCGCGAAGCCGATGACGGCGGCGATGGCCAGACCGGCGAGCGGCATCCACTGGCGGATCGCGCCGGCCAGCGCGGGCAGCTGTGCGTGGAGGAAGGTGACACCCACCAGGGCGACGATCAGCAGCATCGCCCAGTCGGTCGGGCGCGGGAAAGACTGCGCGATCGCGCCGCGCAGCAGCCGAACCTCATAGCCGATCAGATTGCGGGCGCGGACAGGTCTGGAGAGCGGGGTGGCAACCGGCGGCATCGCGCCGAATTAGGCGGTGCGATGGGCGGCGAAGTCAATGGCCGCGCGGCTTGCTCGCGCCTACACCCCAGCAAGCCGCTCGATCAGCCCGCCCAGTTCGTCGCGCGCCGCCGCGTCGCGGGCGCGAAGTTGGTCGAGTTCGCCGGCCAGGTCGTCCTGCCGCTGCGCGCGGGCCAGCGCGATCGCGGTTTCATAAGCGGTGACGCTCGCCGCCTGGCCCTTGCGCACCGCGCCGGCGAGCGCCTGATCGAGCAAAGGACCGCTGAGCACGTGTTCGGTATCACGCGCGGCATCGTCGAGCGCGCCCTTCATCCAGCCATTCTCCGGCCCGCCCGCGCCGCGCCCCGTTGCGGCCAGCGCCGCCGAGGCATGGCGCGCCTGCACGATCAGTTCGCCGAGCGCGTGGCACAGCCCCGGGTTGGTCACCCGTCGCCCGATCGGCCCCAGCCGCTCGGCGAGCAGATCGGCCGCCGCGCGCAGATCCTGGATCGCGGCGGTCAGCAGCGCGTCGGGGCTGTCGGTTTGGGCCATGACGCAAGAACAAGCCCCCGCGCGGCTGGTTCCGCTGTCAGCCTCAGGGCGCGCGACTGCCGATATAGGCCGACAGCGCGACCATGTCGGCGAGCGTCATCTTCCGGGTCACTTCCGCCATCGCCGCGCTTGCCGGGCCGCCGCGCGACCCGCTTTTGAAGTCATAGAGCTGGCGCGCGAGATAGCTGGGGGAGCGCCCGGCAAGAGGCGGGCCGACATCGCCGCGCAGATCGGGGCCGTGGCAGCTCGCGCACGCCATCGCGCCGCCGCCGCCCCAGCTACGCGCGAGCGCGGCGCCGCGCGCGATGCTGCCGGGCGGGACATAGGCGGTGTAGCCCAGGCGTGGATCGCGCATTTCGTGGCGGGCGAAATCATCGGGCACTTCGATCAGCCGGCCGGCGATTGGTTCGGTGCCGCCTGCATCGTCCAGCCGCCAGAGATTGCCGGCGGTGCGCACGCGCGGGATCATCGCTGCCTCCACCACCCGCCCGAAGCGGCGCGGCTTGAGCGCGGCGAAATAGCCGGCGGCCTCGGCAAGCTGCGCGGGGCTGATCGCGCGCGCGGTCGCGGTCATCGACACCGGATTGTGCGGGGTGTTGATCCGCTCGCCTGATGCGAACAGCCGCATCTGCTCAATGATGTAATCGGCCGGCAGCCCGGCGAGCGAGGCGTTTTCGGGCCGGCCGCCGCCCGTGAGCAAGTGGCACGAACCGCAGGCGCGCCGCTCGGGCCGCTCGCCTTGCGTCACCGCGGGCGGGGCGGGGGGATGGTCTTCGGGATACCAGTCGGCCACCCGGAACACGCTGCGATATTCGGCTTCGGTAAGCTGGGTAGGGCTGCCGGGCAGCGTGCGGCGCTCGCGCGTGTCATAGCTGGGCGTCTCGGCGGGCGGCTGGAAGACGTAGAGCCAGGCGGGCGGCGCCTCCGCCTCGGTCGCCCCCAGGCACAACAGCGCCACCCACGCCCATCGCCGCATCGCCACCCCCCTGGTCGTGGCAAGGGTCTAAGCGCCGGTTCCGCTCACGTCCACCGTGCACAGGCAGGTCTGGTCGGTGGGGTAGGGGTGGCCGCAGGCGCGGCACATCGCGTGGCTGCCCGGCGCGAGCCCCGCGCCGACCGAGACGCGTTCATCGAACACAAAGCATTCCCCGGCAAAGCGGCTCGCGTCGGCCGGCACTTCCTCCAGATAGCGCAGGATGCCGCCTTCGAGGTGATAGACCTCCGCTACCCCCTCGGCCCGAACGAACGCCGTCGCCTTCTCGCAGCGGATGCCGCCGGTGCAGAACATCGCGACCCGCCTCTTGCCGGCCATCAGCGTGTCGCGGTTGGCCCGGAACCAGGCGGGGAAGTCGCGGAACGTGGCGGTGCCCGGATCGACCGCGCCAGCGAAGCTGCCGATCGCCACTTCATAGGCGTTGCGCGTGTCGATTAGCAGCGTTTCCGGATCGTCGATCAGCGCGTTCCATTCAGCCGGCGGCACATAGCGGCCGGCGGCGGCGCAGGGATCGATGCCGGGCACGCCCATCGTCACGATCTCGCGCTTCAGCCGCACTTTCAGCTTGCCGAAGGGCATCGCGGCCCCGTCGCTGAACTTCACCTCGATCCCGGCGCAGCCGGGGAGCGCGCGAAGAACATCGAGCAACGCCGCGACCGCGTCCGCCTGGCCGGCGATCGTGCCGTTCATCCCCTCGGTCGCGAACAGCAATGTGCCCTTGATGCCGAGCGCCGCCGCGCGTGCCTCGATCGCGGGGATCAGCGCGGCGGGATCGGGGAAGGGCGTGAATTGATAAAGCGCGGCGACGCGGATCACAGGGTGCGCGCCCACCAATCGCCGAACAGCGCGCGCTCGCTCGCGCTCAGATGCAGCCCTAGCTTGCTCCGCCGCTCGAGCGCGTCGGCGGGGCTGCGTGCCCATTCGCGCTCGTGCATCCAGCGCGCCTCGACCTCGGTGAAGCCGCCGCCGAACGCCTGGCCAAGTTGCGCCTCGCGCGAAATGCTGCGCAACATATCGTGCAACATCGTGCCATAAGCGCGCGCCATGCGCAGGCTGCGGGCATCGCCCAGGAACGGCCAGGTGCGGCGGACATTGGCGAGGAAGCGGGCGAAATCGGGCATGTCGCCGCCGGGGAAGGCGCGGGCGCGGGTTTGCGGGGTGTGGGCCAACCCCATCGGCTGCGCGAGCTTGCCCACAGCCTCCTCGGCCAGGTGCCGGGCGGTGGTGATCTTGCCGCCGAAGATCGAGAGCAGGGGCGGCCCGCTCGTGTCGAGTTCAAGCACATAATCGCGCGTCACCTGCCGCGCCTCGCTCGCGCCGTCGTCATAGAGCGGGCGCACGCCCGACCAATCGCTGATCACGTCCGCCGGGACGATCTGGCGGGCGAAGTGGCGGTTCACCGCGTCGCAGAGATAAGCGATCTCGCTCGCGTCGATCCGGGCATCCTCGGGGCGGTCGACCGGCACATCGGTGGTGCCGATTTCGGTGAAGGCACCCTCATAGGGGATGGCGAAGACGATGCGACCATCGGGCTGCTGGAGGATATAGGCCTGGTCGCCCTCGAACAGGCGCGGCACGACGATATGGCTGCCCTTCACCAGCCGCACCCCGGCGCGGGCATTGACGCCGAGCCGCCCGAGCGCCTCGCCCACCCACGGCCCGGCGGCGTTGACCAGCGCGCGCGCGGCAACCTCGCGTCCGTCCGAGAGCGTCGCGCGCCACAGCCCGTCCTCACGCCGGGCGGACACCAGCGCGGTGCGTGTCGCGATCTCGCCACCCGCGCTCGCCGCGTCGATCGCGTTGAGCAGGGTCAGCCGCGAATCATCGACCCAGGCGTCTGAATAGACGAAGCCGCGCCGGGTGCCCTTCAAGGGCGCGGTGAGCGCGGCATCGCCGGCCCCCAGCCCGCGCGAGCGCGGCAACGACATCCGGCCGCCCAGCCGATCATAGAGGAACAGCCCCGCGCGCAGCATCCACCAGGGACGCTGGCCGTCATGCGGCAGCACGAACTGCATCGGATAGATCAGGTGCGGGGCGGCCTTTACCAGCCGCTCGCGTTCGCGCAACGCTTCCGCCACCAGCTTGAATTCATAGAATTCCAGATAGCGCAGACCGCCATGGATCAGCTTGGTGGAGGCGCTCGAGGTATGGCTCGCCAGATCGTCGCGCTCGACCAGCAGCAGCTTCAACCCGGCAAGCGCCGCCTCCCGCGCGATCGCCGCGCCATTGATGCCGCCGCCGATGATGAGCAGGTCATATGTCACCGCTGTCGGATAAGGGGGCGCCATCGAATTTTCCAGTGTGATCGCCGACTTGCGGGCGGTCTCAGTCATGCGTCGTACTTTGCCCGACGTGGGCCGGGGAAGACGCGACGGCTTGGACTCGGCTGCGGCGCCGCGCGGTTTGGGTTCTTCGCGCAATGCGCCTAAGGCTTGACCGATGAAGAAACTCCAGCCCGGCCTGCCGAGCGAGCGCCAGATCCTCGATTTCATCGCGAGCGCCGATACGCCCGTCGGCAAGCGCGAGATCGCGCGTGCCTTCGGGCTTTCCGCGCAGGACAAGATCGCGCTGAAGGCGCGGCTGAAGGACATGGCCGATCAGGGGTTGATCGACCATCAGGGCCGCGCCTTCCACCAGATGGGCGGCGTCCCCAAGGTGACCGTGCTGCGGGTGGTGGACGTGACCGATGACGGCATCGCCTGGGCTGTCCCCGAACGCTGGGAGGCCGAAGGCGTGCCGCCGCCGAAGCTGCGCGTGCGCGAGCGCGGGCGCGGCGCGCTGGGCATTGGCGACCGGCTGCTCGCGCGTACCGAGGAAGCGGGGCAGGGCTGGATCGCGCATCCGATGAAGCGGCTCGCGCGGGGCGAGGAGCTGATCCTGGGGGTGCTGCGCGAGGAAGGCGGGCGTATCTGGCTCCAGGGCGTCGAGAAGAAGGAACGGCGCGAGTTTCCGGTGATTGATTTGGGCGGCGCGGCGCCGGGCGATTTGGTGCTGGCGGAAAAGGCCGGGCGCCCGCCGCGCTTTTCCGCGCGCGTCACCGAACGGCTCGGCGATCCGTTCGCGCCGCGCAGCTTCTCGATGATCGCGGTGCACAAGCATGGCATCCCGCACGTCTTCGCGCCCGAGACGATCGAGGAAGCGCATACGGTGGCGCGGCAACCGCTCGGCGAGGGGCGCGAGGATTTGCGCCATCTGCCGATCGTCGCGATCGACCCCGCCGATGCCCGCGACCATGACGACGCGGTGTGGGCCGCGCCCGATGACGATCCTGACAATGCCGGCGGCTGGCGCGCGGTGGTCGCGATCGCCGATGTGAGTTTCTACGTGCGCCCCGGCTCCTCGCTCGATCGCGAGGCGCGGGCACGCGGCAATTCGGTCTATTTTCCCGATCGCGTGGTGCCGATGCTGCCCGAGCAATTATCGGCGGACATCTGCTCGCTGAAGGAGGGGGCGGACCGGGCGGCGCTCGTCTGCCATCTCCAGATCGGCAAGGCCGGCGCGCTCAAAGGCTTCCGCTTCACCCGCGCGGTGGTGCGCATCCGGGCGAACATCGCCTATGAGGAAGCTCAGGCGGCGATCGACGCCGATGCTCCCCCGGCGTTCAAGTGGGACGCTGCGCTGGTCGACGAGGCGCTGAAACCGCTATGGGCGTGCTGGCGCGCGCTCGACCGTGCTCGGGCGAAGCGGGCGCCGCTCGAACTCGATCTGCCCGAACGCCGCGTGGTGCTCGACGAGAAGGGCCGCATCCTTTCGGTCGCCCCGCGCGAACGGCTCGACGCGCACCGTCTGATCGAGGATTTCATGATCGCCGCCAATGTCGCCGCCGCCAAGGCGCTCGAGGCCAAGAAGGCGCCGGTGATGTACCGCGATCACGAGCCGCCCGCGCGCGAGAAGCTGGTCGCGCTGAAGGAATATCTGAAGACGCATGGCATCGAGTTCGCGCTCGGCCAGGTGATCCGCCCGGCGACCTTCAATGCCATCCTCGACAAGGTGGCGGAGAGCGACAGCCGCCCGCAGATCATGGAGCAGGTGCTGCGCAGCCAGACCCAGGCCTATTACGCGCCCGCGAACATGGGGCATTTCGGGCTCGCGCTCGGTTCCTACGCGCATTTTACCTCGCCGATCCGGCGTTATGCCGATCTCATCGTCCACCGCGCGCTGGTGAGCGCGTACCGGCTCGGCGAGGGCGGGCTGACCGCGGGCGAGGCGGCGGCGATGGAGCGGATCGGCGAGTCGATCTCGATGCTTGAACGCCGCGCGATGGAAGCCGAGCGCGAGACGATCGACCGCCATGTCGCCGCCTATCTCGCCGAGCATGTCGGCCAGGTGCTGCAGACGCGGATCACCGGCGTGCAGAGCTTCGGCTTCTTCGCGACCGTCGAAGGGGTCGGCGGTGACGGGCTGGTGAGCGTCCGCGATCTGGGGCGCGAATATTTCCGCTATGACGAGGCGGCGCGGGCGCTGATCGGCGAGGAGACCGGCACTCGCTACGAAAGCGGGCAGAAGCTCGAGTTGCGGCTGGTCGAGGCGAATCCAGTGTCGGGCGCGCTGCGGTTCGAACTGGTCGAGGGCGGCGCGCCGCCGCCGCGAGCGCGCATCGTCAAGCGGCGCGGCCGGCCGGCGAACATTTGCCATCAGCGCCGGCGGCGCTAGCAGGATAGCCACGCCCTGCCAGGGGGGGTGGGGTGGGTGGAAGCCGGGCGCCGCGGTGCGCCCTCCAGCATGGCCACCGGCGTTCGCTGATCTTGCCGCGCGCCAGGGAATCATCCACTGCCCGGCCCCTACCTGCCAGGGAGGGGGCATAGGAAAGCGTTGAGCCTCGACGCGGGGCGGCGCATAGGTCGTTCCACGAACAGCGAAAGGACGCAATCATGGCAGGACCAGCAGCGCTCGTCGCCCGCGCGCGACGCCACGTCATCTCCTATTTCATGACGCAGAACGCGGTGACGCCGGACAAGGCGATCGCGTTCGTCTCTAACCGGCGGCTGGAAAACCAGATGTTCGATCGCTTCGTCGCGGCCAAGGTGCTCGTCTGGGCCGAGGGCGGGCGCTATTATCTCGATGTGCCCGCATGGGATGAGTATTCGCGCAACCGCCGGCGCCGGGTCGGCCTGTTCATGGGCGCGCTCGCGGCCGCCGGGGCGGCGGCGGTGGCGCTCATGGCGTGATTCCCCGAAACGACGTCGCCCCGACCTTGAGCCGGGGCTAGAGCGTGATCACTAGATGGAGCATATGAAAGCCCCTCCCCTTAAGGGGAGGGGTTGGGGTGGGGGCGGTCAATGAGTGCTGCGCGCCGCATATCGCCTCCACCTCCCAGCCTCCTCCCCTAAAGCGGAGGAGGAGCGCGCTGCCATGATTTCGCTTCTGGTCGCCTCGCGACAGGAGAAGAAGAAGTCCGGCCCCGGCTCAAGGCCGGGGCTATGCACCATGTGCTTGATCGGGGTTCGCCCGTTTCAGCCCGAGACCTTCGCTCTCTCGCCCCTTACCCCGCGTTGAACGTCAGCCCCGCGCGCTCCACCAGCCGCTGGCGCAACGGCGCGCCCATGATCGCGCCCGGGGTCCACACCCCGCCCGCCGCCTCGGGCACGTCCTCGATCAGGCAGAGCGCCGCCTCGGCGATCATCTTGCTGGTCGAGCCATAGCCGGGGTCCTTGTCCCCCGTCACCACCGCGTCGAGCCGCACGCCGCCGCCCATATCGCCCACGAACAGCAGGTCGTAATGGCCGCTGTCACGCTCTTCCTTGCTCGGGCCTTCGCCGGGCTTGGGGCCTTTGTCGCTGGCGAGCGGGTTCATCTTGGCGATCGCCTCGGCGGCGGCCTTGCCCATCTCGCCCAGTCCCGCGACCATCATCTCGTCATAAACGAAATCGGCGCCGTAAGCCTTGCCGAGCAGGAAGTTGGTGCGGTGGACGTTCTTGGTGTTGATCGGCGCCATGATGAAGGGGGCGACCCAGGCCTCGATCGTGCGATCATATTCGGGGATCATCCCCATCGGCTGGCCCGGCCCCTGGAAGCCGGGGGTGAGCGCGAACGGGTTGGTAAGGAGCGCGATCAGCGAGGGGTTGCGCGCCGCGGCGGCGAGGGTCGCCTTCAGGCTCGCGGCGGTGCCGCCCGAGAAGCCGCCCTTCATCGCGCGGACGCGGCCCTTCACCCGCGGGCAGGGGCGGCCATAGCGCTCGCGCGCTGCCTCCTGCAGGGTGAACACGCCGAGATCGAACGGGATCGAATCGAACCCGCACGAAAACACGATCCGCGCCCCGGTTTCCCGGGCGCGCGCGTCATGCGCGTCGATCATCTCGCGCATCCAGCCGGGCTCGCCGCACAGATCGACATAAGCGGTGCCCGCCGCGACGCACGCCGCGACCAGGTCGCTGCCATAAAGCTGATAGGGGCCGACCGTGGTGAGGATCACGGTCGCGCGCTCGGCCATGGCTTTAAGGCTCGCCGGATCGCTCGCATCGGCGATGACGAACGGGGTGTCGGCGGGCGCGCCGATCAGATCGCGCACCTCGGCGAGCTTCGCCTCGGAACGCCCCGCCATCGCCCAGCGCGGGCGATCCTTGCCCGCATAAGCCTGCGCCAGATATTCGGCGACCAGCCGGCCGGTGAAGCCGGTCGCGCCGTAAACGATCAGATCGAAATCGCGGTTTGCCATGATCTTCCTACCCCTTAAGCCGCCTCGCTAAACTGCAAACTCGCCAGGCGCGCATAGAGCCCGCCGCGGCCGATCAGGCTCTGATGCGTGCCTTCCTCGACGATCTGCCCTTCGTCCATCACGATGATCCGGTCGGCGGCACGCACCGTCGCCAGGCGGTGGGCGATCACGATCGTGGTGCGCTCGGCCATCAGCCGTTCGAGCGCTTCCTGCACCAGCCGCTCGCTTTCGGCGTCGAGCGCGCTGGTCGCCTCGTCGAGCAGCAGGATCGGCGCGTCGCGCAGCAGCGCGCGGGCGATCGCGACGCGTTGGCGCTGCCCGCCCGAAAGCCGCGCACCGCCCTCGCCCAGGAAGGCGTCGAGCCCCTCGGGCAGCTTGCGCAGAAATTCGGCGGCGTTGGCGGCTTCCGCCGCCGCCCAGAGCGCCGCATCATCGGCGTCCCACCGGCCATAGCGCAGATTGTCGCGCGCGGAGGCCGCGAAAATCACCGTTTCTTGGGGAACCATAGCTATCCGTGCGCGAATATCGGCCGGGTCAGCCTCGGGCAGGGCGACGCCGTCGATCCGCACCGCGCCCGCGAGTGGATCGTAGAAGCGCTGGAGCAGCTGGAACAAGGTCGATTTGCCCGCGCCCGAAGGGCCGACCACCGCCACCGTCTCCCCCGGCGACACGGTGAGCGAGAAATCGTTGAGCGCGGCGAGTTCGGGCCGCGTCGGATAGCGGAAGGTCACACGCTCGAACGCGATCGCGCCGCGCGGCGGGGTGGGAAGCGCGACCGGGTGGGGCGGGGCGGCGATCTCAGGCTCGGCGGCGAGCAATTCGCTCAGCCGCTCGGCCGCGCCCGCGCAGCGTAGCAGATCGCCATAAACTTCGGTCAGCGCGCCGAACGCGCCGGCGACGATCCCACCCGTCACAACGAACGCGGCGATCGCGCCGCCCGTCAGCCGGCCCGCCGCGACGTCGATCGCGCCTTCCCACATCACCATCGTGATCGAGCCGAAGATCGCGCCGATGAACAGCGCGGTCACGGTCGCGCGCCACAGGATGCGGCGCTTGGCGGTTTCGAAGGTGGCGTCGACCGCCGCCGCGAAGCGCTCGCCCTCGCGCCGTTCCTGGCCGAACGCCTGGACGATCTTCATCGCGGCGAGCGTTTCGGTGGCGAGCGTGCCGACATCGGCGATCCGGTCCTGCGAGCTGCGCGACATCGTCCGTACCCGCCGCCCCAGGATCATGATCGGCAGGATCACCACCGGAATCCCGATCACCAGCAGCGCGGCGAGCTTGGGCGAGATCGCGAACAGATAGATCATGCCCGCGATGCCGGTGAGCGCGTTGCGCAGCGCGACCGAAACCGTGGTGCCGACGACGATTTCCACCTGCGCGGTGTCGCTCGTCAGCCGCGAGGCGATCTCGCTCGGACGGTTCTCCTCGAAGAAGCGCGGCGCCATCCGCATCAGGTGATGCTGTACCTCGGTACGGATATCGGCAACCACCCGCTCGCCGAGCCACGACACGAAGTAGAAGCGCATCGCGGTGCCGAGCGCGAGCACGACGACGATCATCAGCAGATAATGGAACGCGGCGGCGACCGCGTCCGGCGCGCCGACGCCGCCAAAGCCCCGGTCGATCACCCGGCTGAAGCCATAGGGGATCGCGACCGTCGCCGCCGAGGTGATGGTGAGCGCGATCATCGCCAGCGCGAGCTGCACCGGATAGCGGCGCACCCGCGACCAGACGAGGTTCAGGCTCGAAAGCTTGCGCTTCGCGCGGGGCGTGGCAATATCGGCGGCGGGGGAAATGGGATCGGCCATGACACAAAGGCCTAGCAGGCGCGTTATGGAGGCTCAACGCTGTTGAGCAGCCGGGATTGTGCCGCCTATCGCCATGGCAGGCATGCGTGGACCGCACGGTTGCATTCCGTGCGGTTAATGCGCATTGTCGCCACGGCGTATCCTGTTATGCCCTGGTTAAGGCGGCGGTAAACGCTGTCATGCTATAGGAACGCCGATGCTGTACGACGCCTATGAATTCCAGCGCTCGATGCTCGCGGGTGCGAGTGCTATCGCCAATATGGGCGCTGGGTTCTTGCAAAATCCTGCGAATCCTTTTGCTTACTTCGGCGGCGGTCCGGTTTTCGCCTCGGCGCTCGAAGTGTTCGCCCATGCCGCCGCCCCGCGCGGCAAGCCCGAATTCGGGCTCACCGAAACCATCGTCGATGGGCGCCCTGTCGGCGTGCTTGAAGAAATTGTCGCGCGTCGTCCGTTCGGCCAGCTGAAGCATTTCGTGCGCGAAGGCGTCGAGCGTGGACCGAAGCTGCTGATCGTCGCGCCGATGTCGGGCCATTATGCGACGTTGCTGCGTGGCACGGTCGAGCGGCTGCTGCCCTCGACCGATGTCTACATCACCGATTGGCGCGACGCGAAGCTGGTACCGATGAGCGATGGCGGCTTCGATTTCGACGATTATGTCGATTACGTGATCGCCTTTCTGGAAGCGATCGGGCCGGGCGCGCATATGCTCGCGGTCTGTCAGCCCTCGGTGCCCTGTTACGCCGCCGCCTGCGTGATGAGCGCGGCCAAGCATCCCTGCCGGCCCAGGACGCTGACGATGATGGGCGGCCCGGTCGACACGCGCGAGGCGCCGACCGCCGTCAACACGCTGGCGACGCAACGCCCGCACGCCTGGTTCGAGCAGAATGTGATCGCGACCGTGCCGCTCACCTATCCGGGCGCGGGGCGCAAGGTCTATCCCGGCTTCCTGCAACTTGCCGGGTTCATGACGATGAACTTGGGCAATCACATGATGTCACACTGGGAGATGTTCAAACATCTGGTCGAAGGTGACGGCGAAAGCGCCGAGGCGACCAAGGATTTTTACGACGAATATCGCGCGGTGTGCGACATGACCGCAGAATTCTATTTGCAGACCGTCGATCTCGTCTTCCAGCGCCACGCGCTGCCCAAGGGCGAGATGCTGCACCGGGGGCTGCCGGTCGATCCCAAGGCGATCACCGATGTCGCACTGCTGGCGATCGAGGGCGAGCGTGACGATATTTCAGGGCTCGGCCAGACCAAGGCGGCGCTGACGCTCGCCGCCAACCTGCCCGCCGACAAGAAGCACTATCTGATGGCCGAGGGCGCTGGCCATTACGGCATCTTTAACGGCAGCAAATGGCGCACGCGGATCGCGCCCGTGGTCGAGCAATGGATCGCCGCGCATAACGGGTAAGGGGCTCAGCGGCTATTCAGCGGCCCTTCAGCAGCACCGCCAGCAGATCATAATAGGCCGCGAGCGGGATCATCCGGTCGAGCTCGCAGCCGATCCGCCCGCCCAGCGCCCAGCGCACCTCGGCGGTGAGCGTGCCGACTACCGGCAGCGTCAGGCTCAGCCGCTCGCCCGGCGCGAGGTCGCTCTCGCACCGTGCCATCAGCCCCATCGCGGAGAGGTTGACGATCAGCAGCACGATGGTGGCGCCGTCCGCCCGCGTCGCGCGGGTGCGATGAAAAACCTCGTCGCGCGGCGCGCCGCGCTGATCGTGAAATGCCAAAGCGGTTCCGGCCATGCCCAATTCCCTGCGGCCCGTGACAGCGAAAGACTAAGCGGGCGGCCGTGAACCGGCTCGATAGAAACAGCGTAAATAATTGGTTTCCGGTGGTTATACCGGGCCGAATTTATACGGGCGGCAGCAGCAGGCCGTGATGCTTCTTGCCCGCCGAGATTTTTACCGGGGCCACGCCGATATGGACGATCGCCGCCTCATCGGCCACCTTCTCCCCATCCACGCGCGCGCCGCCGCCCTTGATCAGCCGCCGTGCCTCGCCCTTCGACGCCGCGAGGCCGAGCGCGACCAGCGCATCGACCAGCGGCATCTGCGGGGCGGGGGCGGCGACGCGGGGCAGGGCATCGCCCGCCGCGCCCTCCTCGAAAGTGCGGCGCGCGGTTTCCGCCGCCGCGGTCGCGGCCTCGGCGCCCCGGCACAGCGCGGTCGCTTCGTTCGCCAGCACGATCTTCGCCTCGTTGATCTCGGCGCCCTGCAGCGCTTCGAGCCGGGCGATCTCGTCGAGCGGCAGATCGGTGAACAGCCGCAGGAAGCGCCCGACATCGCGATCATCGGTGTTCCGCCAGAACTGCCAATAATCATAGGCCGGCAGCGCATCCTCGTTCAGCCACACCGCGCCCGCCGCCGTCTTGCCCATCTTGGCGCCATCGGCGGTGGTAATGAGCGGGCTGGTGAGCCCGAACAGCTCGGTGCCTTCCATCCGCCGGGCAAGCTCGATCCCGTTGACGATATTGCCCCACTGGTCCGACCCGCCGAGCTGCAACCGGCACCCCTGGCGGCGCGCGAGCTCGACGAAATCATAGCCTTGCAGGATCATGTAGTTGAATTCGAGGAACGTCAGCGGCTGCTCGCGATCGAGCCGCAGCTTCACCGAATCGAAGCTCAGCATCCGGTTGATCGTGAAGTGCCGCCCCACCTCGCGCAGGAAGGGGATATAGGCGAGGCCATCGAGCCATTCGGCATTGTTGACCATCACCGCGTCGCTTGGCCCGTCGCCAAAGCTCAGGAAGCGTTCGAACACCCGGCGGATCGAGGCGATATTGGCGTCGATCGCCGCGTCGTCGAGCAGCTTGCGGCTTTCATCCTTGCCCGAAGGATCGCCCACCTTGGTGGTGCCGCCGCCCATCAGCACGATCGGCTTGTGTCCGGTCTGCTGCATCCGGCGCAGCATCATGATCTGGACGAGGCTGCCGACATGGAGCGAGGGGGCGGTCGCATCGAAGCCGATATAGCCGGGCACCGCCTGCTTCGCGGCGAGCGCATCGAGCGCGGCGGCGTCGGTCGCCTGGTGGATATAGCCGCGTTCGTCGAGGGTGCGCAGGAGCGTGGAGGCGTAGGTCATGCAGGTGCTTTAGAATGGGTGTTGGGGTCGAGGGAAGGGTCCAGCGTTGAAGGCCCTCACCCAACCCTCTCCCGCCAGCGGGAGAGGGCTAATCGGGTCGTTCCAGGCTCAACCGCAAGGCCCTCTCCCGCTGGCGGGAGAGGGTTGGGTGAGGGTGGTCTTCGCCCTACCGCCCCGGCAATTCCGCCACCGGATTGACCGGCACACGGCCCTTGCGCAGTTCGAAATGCAGCTCGGGCTGGGCGGCGAAGCCGCTGTCGCCCGAAAGCGCCACCGCCTGGCCGCGCTTCACCGCCTGGCCGCGCTGGACGAGAATCTCGCCGACATGGCCGTAAATGCTGCTCCAGCCATCGCCGTGGCGGACGATGACGATGCCGCCCAGGCCCTTCACCCCCGAACCGGTATAGCTCACCACCCCGTCGGCGGTCGCGAGTACCGGGGTGCGCAAGGGCACGGCGATCTTGATGCCGTTCTGCCGCTCGCCGCTCGCACCGGGGCCGAAGCGGCTGACGATCCGACCCTCGACCGGCCAGCCAAAGCCGCCGACGAAGCGGCTTGGCGCGGCGACGCTCGCCTCGGGCGGCAGCACGCGCCGCGCGGTGGGGGCGGGGGCGACCGGGTTGGCGTTCGCCGCGAGCGCGGGTTCGCCGCCCGTCACGATATCCTCGATATCGAGCGCGAAGGCGCGGGCGCGCTCGGCGGGGGACATCGGGCCGCCGCGCGGGATCAGGATGCGCTGCCCGGCGCGCAGCACATAGGGCTCGGCGAGGGCGTTCGCCTCCACCACCTGCGCCCAGGGTACCCCGTAAGCGCGGGCGATCGCGATCCCCGTCTCACCCGCGCGCACCAGATGATAGCGCCCCGCCGGGATCACCAGCTTCTGATCGAGCCGCAGCACATAAGGCGGGGTGAGGCCGTTCGCGCGCGCGATCGCCTCGCTCCCCGCGCCGGTGAAATTGGCGACGCCGCGCAGCGTGTCGCCGGGGCGGACATAATAATCCTGGGCGCGGACCTTGCGCGCGTCGGGCGTCACCGGCCGCGCTTCCCACGCCGGGCGCGGTGGCGGGGCGGCGGGGGGCAGGCGGTCGGGCGGCGGGCGATCGGCGGGGGGCGCTTCCTGCGTCACGATCGGCGGCGGCGGGATTTGCGGCCCCCGGTCGCTCGCCCGTTCGATCGGGGGCGGCACACAGGCCCCCAGCATCAACACGATCATCGCCGCTCCCTGTCGCATCGCTCCCCCCGAAGCCGCTTCAATAAATCGCCCGCAGCATATCGAGCGATTCGCGATGTGTCAGGTCCAGGTGGAGCGGGGTGACGGCGATAAAGCCGTCCTGCACCGCTTCCAGATCGGTATCGTGCGCCGGGGTCGCGATCGAGGGGCCGAGCGCGAACCAGTGATATTCATAGCCGCGCGGATCGCGGTTGCTGACGATCTTCAGCCGCCCATAATCGCGCAGGCCCTGGCCGGCGACGCGGATGCCCTGCACCGCATCGGCGGGGCGCGCGGGGAAGTTGATGTTGACCAGCGTGCGCGGCGCGAGCGGGGCATCGAGCAGCGGGCGCAGCACCCGCTCGCCCCAGGCGCGCGCGGCGGCGAAGGGCACGTCGTCACCCGCGCCCTCGCGCGCGTAAACCTGGCTGAGCGCGATCGCGCGGACGCCCGCGAGGGCGCCCTCCATCGCGGCGGAGACGGTTCCCGAATAGGTAACGTCCTCGGCCAGATTGGCGCCACGGTTGACGCCGGAGAGGATCAGGTCAGGCCGTTCGGGCATCAGCCGGGCGAGCGCCATCATCACCGCGTCGGTCGGCGTGCCGGCGACGGCGAAGCGCCGCTCGCCATGCCGCCGCACCCGGATCGGGCGGGTGAGGGTGAGCGAATGGCCCGCGCCCGATTGCTCCTCGGCGGGCGCCACCACCCAGATATCGTCGGAAAAGCGGGCGGCGATCTCCTCCAGCACTTTGAGGCCGGGGGCGTGATAGCCGTCGTCATTGGTGAGCAGGATGCGCATTACCTAGAACCTCCCCGAGCATGCTCGGGGAGGGGGACCAACCGCAGGTTGGGGGTGGGGCGCCGGCGCAGCCGGCGAGCTGCGCTCGCCACCCCTCCACCACGCTTCGCGTGGTCCCCCTCCCCAAATGAATTTGGGGAGGTTCCAGCCCTCACCCCTTGGCCTCCAGCCGGGTGACGCCGCCCATATAAGGGAGCAGCGCCTCGGGCACGGACACACTGCCATCGGCATTCTGATAATTCTCGATCACCGCCACCAGCGTGCGCCCGACCGCGAGGCCGGAGCCGTTGAGCGTGTGGACGAATTCGGTGCGCTTCTGCTCGCCCGCCACGCGGTAGCGCGTGTTCATCCGCCGCGCCTGGAAATCGCCGGTGTTCGAGCAGGAGCTGATCTCGCGCCAGGCGTTCTGCCCCGGCAGCCACACCTCCAGATCATAGGTCTTGCGCGCGCCGAACCCCATGTCGCCGGTGCAGAGCAGCAGCTTGCGATAGGGGAGGTCCAGCTTTTCGAGGATCGCCTCGGCGGCGCGGGTCATGCGCTGATGCTCGGCCTCGCTCTCCTCGGGGCGGACGATGCTGACCAGCTCGCATTTCTCGAACTGGTGCTGGCGGATGAACCCGCGCGTATCGCGCCCCGCCGCCCCGGCCTCCGAGCGGAAGCAGAGGGTGAGCGCGGTGAGGCGCATCGGGAGCGCGGCTTCGTCGAGCAGCTCGCCCATCACGCTGGCGGTTAGCGAGACTTCGGAGGTGGGGATGAGCCAGCGGCCATCGCTGGTTTGAAAACTGTCCTCAGCGAATTTCGGCAGCTTGTCCGTCCCGTACATCGTCTCGTCTTTCACGAGGACCGGCGGGTTGCACTCGGCATAGCCCTGCTCGCGCGTCTGCGTGTCGAGCATGAACTGGCCGAGCGCGCGGTGCAGCCGCGCCATGTCGCCGCGCAGGAAAGTGAAGCGCGCGCCGGAGAGCCGGGCGCCGGTTTCGAAATCCATTCCCAGAGCGGGGGCGAGATCGGCATGTTCGCGCGGGGTGAAATCGAACACGCGCGGGGTGCCCCAGCGCGATACCTCGACATTGCCGTGCTCGTCGGCGCCATCGGGCACGTCCGCGCCGGGCAGATTGGGGATAATCGCCAGCGCCGCCTGCAACTCTTCGCCGAGCGCCTTTTCCTCGGCCTCGATCGCGGGCAGCCGTTCTTTCAGCGCCGCGACCTCGGCCATCAGCGCCTGGGCGGTGGCTTCGTCCTTCGCCGCCTTGGCCGCGCCGATCGCCTTGCTCGCCTCGTTGCGGCGCGCCTGGCCGGCCTGGAGTTCGGTGATCAGCGCGCGGCGGCGTTCGTCGAGCGCGAGCAGCGCCGCCGCCTGGGGATCAAGCCCCCGGCGCGCGAGCCCTGCATCGAACGCTTCCGGGTTTTCGCGGATGAAACGAATATCGTGCATGGCGCGACGCTATGGCCGCGCCCGCACGACGGTGCAACTCATTCGGCGGTGGCGGGCGCCTTGCGGTTGGCGAGCCGGCCCCGCGCGACCAGCGCGGCGGCGGCGGCGCCGAACAGCAGCACCATCGGCGGCGCCGGCACCGGGGTCGGGCCATCGGGCGGCGGCCCGCCCGAGCTGCCGGTGCTGCCCGACGACGAGGCCGAGCTCGCGCTCGACGCCGAGGACGAGCTGGACGAGGCGCTGGTGCTCCAGCCCACGCTCGACGAGCCGTAGGACGAGCTGCTGGTGCTCGACGAGGTGCTGACATCGCCCGACGAGGACGAGCTGGTGCTCGAGCTGGACGAGGTGCTGACATTGCCCGACGACGAGCTGGTGGAGCTGACTTCGCCGCTCGAGGTCGAGCTCGACGAGGTCGAGGAGATGGTGCCCGACGAGGACGAGGTGGACGAACCGCCGGTCGACGACGAGGTCGAGGAGCCGCCCGTGGACGAGGAGGTCGAAGAGCCGCCCGTCGAGGTGGACGAGCCCCCGGTCGACGAGGTCGACGAGATGTTGATCGTGATTCCGCTCGACGTGCCGCTCGACGTGCTGCTGGAGCCGGTCGACGTGCCGCTGCTGGTGCCGCTCGAGGTGCCGCTGCTCGACGCCGAGGACGACGATCCGCTCGCGCTCGACGAGGCCGAGCCGCCGTTGGACGAGATCGCGACGCCGCTGCTGCCGCCCCCGAAGAAGCCGCCGCCGAAGAAACCGCCAAACCCGCCAAAGCCGCCGCTGCCGCCGATCACCACTGGCACCGCCGCCGCGCCGCCGCCACCGACCGGGAAGTCCGCCGCGGGGAAGGGGGGGGGGAGCGGCACGGGGGTGCTGGCGATGCTGATCGCGGGCGGCGGACAGATGGTGCGCGTGGTCGTCACCACCCGGCGCACTTTCGCCGCGCGGCGCACCGCCACCTGGCGCACGATCCGCTTGGTCTTCTTGACGTGCGCGACGCGCGGCTTGGCCGATTCGGCCACATGCACCGCGCCGCCACCGATCACCGCGCCCCCGCATGCACAGGCGCACAGTTTCGCCAAGGCCATCCGAACAGACATCACGCTTCCTTTTTGTCGGCCCGTCCACCATCCCGCGGTGCCAGGGCACGACGAGTAGGGATCGGCTATCCCGCACAGTGCAGAATAAAGGCTTAAGTTCAATTATATTAACCATCAATTCGCGTCCCAACGCGGCTATCGCCTTGTTATCCGAGAGCCGGGTGCGGTTAATGTTTCAAGCTGGGACAGTTTTAGGTGAATGTTACTCGCCAGACGCGACGAGACGGATGCGCCGCGATCCGTGCAGCCGCGCCGCGACCCGGCCGATTCCTTGATCGCATCGCGTCAACATTGCTTGTCGCGGGGCGAGAGGGCGCGTATAGGCGCGGCCGGGTGGAGCCAAATGAAATAAAGTTGTTTCGCGTAGGAGAGTGGGGATGGCGTCAGTTGTAAAGAGCCTTCAGGGCCAGAAATTCGAACCCGCCGCCGCCAATGATGCCGAGGGCGTCTATCGGCCAAGCGAAGGCGAGCCGTTCATGAACCCCCGCCAGCTCGCCTATTTCAAGGCGAAGCTGCTCAAGTGGAAAGACGACATCCTGCTCGAAGCGCAGGAGACATTGAACCAGCTGCAGATCGACAGTCTGCGCGAAGCCGATCTCACCGATCGCGCCTCCAGCGAGACGGATTGGTCGATCGAGCTGCGCACCCGCGACCGCCAGCGCAAGCTGATCGCCAAGATCGACGCGGCGCTGCGCCGGATCGAGGAAGGCGAATATGGCTATTGCGAGGTGACCGGCGAGCCGATCTCGCTCGCCCGGCTGGAAGCCCGCCCGATCGCGACGATGACGGTCGAGGCGCAGGAGCGCCATGAGCGCAACGAGAAGGTCTCGCGCGACGATTGAGTATAGCCCCGAAAAAGGTTTGCATTTGAACGGGCTGTAGCGACCGCGTGCCCCGATCCGGGCGGGGGTTTAAGAGTTTGGAGAGGTTGCGGGGCTAGGGCGGGCACCGTGGGCAAGGTGCTCACATGCCAACCGAGTGTCGCATGGACCAGCTTTCCGCCGATCGATTCGACCATATTGACGAAGAGCCGGGATCGGTCCGCCACCAGCTGCGCGAAAGCATGTTTCTGGGGGCGCGGTTCCGTGTGCCCGGCGTTCGCGAGCCCGTTGACGGCCGGGTGCGCAACATTTCCGCTGGCGGGCTGATGGCCGAACTGCCGCGACAGCTCGAAGCCGGCGCGGCGGTGGAAATCGAGATTCGCGGCATCGGCTGGGTCGCGGGCAAGATCGCCTGGGCCGCGCATGGCCGACTCGGCATCGCGTTCGACGAACCCGTCGATCCGCTGCGCGCGCGCAAGCCCGTGACCGGCAACAAGACCGGGCCGACCACCGTCGCCTATCTGCCACGCCACTGAGCCAAGCACGGCCCGGGCTTCAACCGGTCCGCCCGCGCCATCGCCACGCCGGACAACGCCTTCACATCAATGGTGAAATCAGGCCCGGTCGCGCGCCCCCGCACGGCCGGGCCAGGTGCCTCAATGGGCGGAGAGTTCCTCCTTCAAGCGAAGCTTCTGTTTCTTCAGCTCGGCCACGATCAGCGCGTCGGGAAGCGGTCGCTGCAGCTCGGTCTGGATTTGGCGATCGAGCAGGGCGTGCTTGGCTTGCAATGCCGACTGGTGCGCGCTGTTCATTGGGCAGTCTCCTTACCTCGTGCCCGGCCCGGGGGAGCCGGGACCAGCCAATAGATCACAGCTCTGACCGCTTGGCGAGCGCCGACGCGACGGGATCGCGCTTTTTGCGGACCAACGGATTTGGCATCGAAACGGCGCCCGCCATCTGCTAGCGCGGCGGCTGCGGCACGGGATAGGGCAATGGACCAGGGGTTGATCGCCAAGCGATTGGAAGCATTGCGCAGCGAACATCGCGATCTTGATTCGGCGATCGTCGCCCTGGGGGAAAATGCCGGCGCCGACGAGCTGCAGCTGGCGCGACTGAAGAAGCGCAAGCTGCGGCTGCGCGACGAGATCGCGCTGCTGGAGGATCAGCTGATCCCCGATATCATCGCCTGATGCAGGGCGGAACGCGCCAGGGGCGGGACTTCATCGCGCGCCACGGCGAGACCGTGTTCAACGCCGCGCGCCGGTTGCAGGGGGAGGCGCTGCACACCCCGCTCACCCGCGCCGGCTTCGCCCAGGCCGACGAAATGGGCGCGGCGCTGCGCCGGCTGCTGGGGCCGCGCCCGGCGCTGACGCTCTGGTCCTCCAGCGCCGGGCGCGCGCTCCAGACGCTGGCGGTGATCGCCGAGCATCTGGAGCTCGATTGGCACGGGTGCCACGCCGATCCGCGCCTCGTGGAGATCGGCATGGGTGGCTGGGGCGGGCGCGGCTATGCCGAGGTGATCGCCGAGGTCGGCCCGGTGATCGACGCCGAGAGCGGCCTGCTGCGCCCCGCGCCCGATGGCGAGCGCTATCCGGAGATCGAGGCGCGGGTGCGCGCCTGGCTCGCCGAGACCAACGATGATCCCGGCGACCGGCTGGTGATCATGCACGGCGTGTCGAGCTGCGTGCTGCGCGGGGTGATGACCGGGCTGCCGGTATGGCCCTCGCTCGGCGCGCCCGCCGCGCGCGGGCTGCCGCAGGGCAGCGTGGTGATGATCGAGCGCGGGGTGGAGCGGGTCGTCCATCTTGGCGGCGGGCACGCCCCGGCATGATCGGCGCGGCATGATCCCGCTCGCGCTGATGGCCGAGCTGCTGACGGTGCGCGGCGATTGGGGCGCGTTTCGCGGCGGGCCGCCGAAGAGCTGCTACGCGATCGCCGCGCCGGTGCGCGCGGGCGGCGGGGGCCGCGCGTTCGTCTCGATCGGCAGCTGGCCGCGCCAGGGCTTGCGCGGGCAGCTCCATGTCCGGCTGTCGGCACCAGTGGCGCCGGGCGCGCGGGTGACGCTGAGCATCGGCACCCGCCGCTTCGAGTTGATCGCCGGCGCGCGCGACGCCTGGGCGAGCGACGCCCGCGCCGACGCCGCGATCGTCACCGCGATGCGCGCCGGCCGCAGCCTGAGCGTGGAAGCCCAAGGCGCGAGCGGCCGCCCCTTCGCCGATGTCTATGCCCTCGCCGGCGCGGCAACCGCAATCGACGCGGCGGCGCTTGGGTGCGTGGCTGGGTGAGGGGTGGGGTTGGTCGGGCGGTGGTTGAATTGTGTCGGCTATGCGCCCCAATTCTGGTCATTAGCTGGCGGTGGGCCGGTTCCCGAGAGCGGCCGTCTGATCGGCCCAGGCGGAAAGGTCAGAAATGGGGTGGTTAGCAGACAGGCTGCTTTCAGGTGGATAGTGGGCTGTAGCTGCCTTTCCCGAAAACGATGATTGAGCGAGAGCGGAAAACGATTCTTGAAACTCACCGCTGGTGAGACACTGATGATCAGTCGGTTACAGATTAGCGAGGTGGCTTGCTGCCACGCCCTGCCGTATCGTGACGGCATGAACATTGGCCAACTTGACGCCGCGATCCGGGCGGGTGCTGTCGGCACGATCCTCCTGCTCGCGTGCCTCCTGTTCAGCGCACGTCGGCGGGTTGGCTTGCCCGCGACACTGTTCGCGCCCTTGGCGCTTTGCCTGTCCGGCTTCATCGTTGGCAACACGCCGATCGCCGCGCTGTCTCCAGCCGGGATCGTCGGCGCCATCGCTCACATCGCGAGCGGCTTCGCGGTCGTCTTCCTATGGTGGTTCTGCCTGTCGTGCTTCGATAGCCGGTTCAGGTTAGGCGGGGGCGTGCTGGGCGTCGGTCTGGCCTGGGCCGCCATAGCTGCAGTGGATCGCGGCCTGCTCGGCGACACGCTCGCACGCCAGGGCCTGTCGCTCCTGCTCGTCCCAATGGGCTTCGCGATCGTTGCACATCTGGTCTGGCGACTGCTGGCGGAACGTCAGGGCGACCTGATCCAGCAACGTCACGACGCCCGGATCATGGTCGCCGTCCTCCTTGGCGGGATGCTCTTTATCGACTTGGCGGCCGATGCGCTGTTCGGCTTCGCCTGGCGTCCGCTCGCGTTCGCCATGACCCAGAACGCGATGGCGCTCGCCTTCGCCCTGTGGCTGGCGGGAAGGCTGCTGACCGTGCGTGCCGATGTGCTGACGTTCGGCATCAGGGAGGAAGCATCGTCGCCGCCGGAAGCAACGCCGCAGCTCGGCCTCCGACATGACGGCGAGCTGCATCGCCGGCTGGCCCGCCTGATGGAAACCGAGCGCGTGTTCCTCGATCCCGAACTGACCTTCAAGGCTTTCGTCGAGCGCATGGGAGCGTCGGAACGCACCGTGCGAACGCTCATCAACCACGAGATGGGCTACGATCATTTCCGAACCTTCCTGAACCACTACCGGCTGGCGGAGGCACGTCGGTTGCTCAGCGACCAGGATCGGGATGACAAGCTCATCACCATCGCGCTGGACAGCGGCTTCGCCTCGCTCGCCAGTTTCAACCGCGCTTTCAAAACTATCGAAGGACGCACCCCCAGCGACTACCGAGCCGCTGCGCGCCGAGGCGATCTAAACGACCCGACTTGGCAAAAGCCGGGTTTTGAGGAGCGGATTGCTGGCTTTTAAGGAGGCACATCGCTTGCTCGTGGGTAGCACGCTTCTACTGCATAGGATGGAGGTAGGCGCGTGAACGGACTGATCAGCTTGGGAGGAACGCTGGCGATCCTCCTCGTCCTGGGAGTTGTGGTGGGATGCACCGATCGGCAACGCTTCTCCTTGCGCTGGCTGCTGATCGCGGCGCTGCTGGTGGCGGTCAACGATGGGCTTTTGACCCGCGCCTATGGATCGTTGCCTGACCTGATCGGCGGGGAGTGGAACTGGCAAGGCAAGCTCCTGGCGCTGTGTGCCACGCTCGCCATCGCCGCGTCGCCGGCATTCAGCTTTCGCCGCGTCGGTCTGACGATCGCGCAGGAACTGGGTAGTCTGAAGGCCGCATTGCCGGTCGCTTTGCTCTACTGTGCCTTCTTCGCCGTGATCGCGGTGGCCTTTCCCGGCGGCCGGTCGAGCGGCGAGGAAATCGCTTTCCAGTTGACCATGCCGGGTTTGGAGGAAGAACCCTTCTACCGCGGCATCCTGCTCTTCGCGCTCGATCAGGCGTTCACCCGCAGGAAGCGGTTTCTCGGCGTCGATTGGGGTTGGGGCGCCGTGCTGTCATGCTTCCTTTTCGGAATGGCGCACGCCTTCAGCTTCTCGCACGGTAGCTTTTCATTCGACCCCATAACGATGGCGCTGACGGCAATCCCTTCGTTCATCGCAGTCTGGATGCGTCTGCGAACGGGTAGCCTGCTCCTGCCGATCCTGCTGCACAATTTCGGCAACTCGTTCCCGCTTCTGGCCTAGAAGCGGCGGTTCAGATCGTGACGACGATGGCTTTCCTAGAAGGTAAAACAACGAACGCCGACCTGTCACTGGGGGAGCCAGCCCGATCTCGCCCAAGAACGCCTCTCCCTTCGACGTCCTAACGATTGCGACGTTGAGACCCTCGTAGGCGTGTTCGAGAACTGGGAAGTCGCGCGACGCTCGGTGCGCGTGCCGCAACCATATGGGCCAGCCGACGAGGACGCTCCCGAAATCTTGGCATCGCCAGGCTGTCGCTCGGTCGCTACGAGGTAATGGGATAGACGTATGAAGCTATTCTGGAAAATCGCGCTGTCTGTCGTCGCCGTCGTACTGCTTGCGGGGGCGGGCGGCTTCCTATGGCTGATGTTCAAGCCCAATGCCCCGGCGAGGCTTGCGGCTGCCGGTCCCGCGGGAACGCGCGTTGTCGCTGGCAATGTGTTTGGTAACTACTACCAGGGTCGTTCCTCTAGCGCGGCGCGGGCTGCGGTGCTGATCTTGGGTGGTTCGGAGGGCGGGCTCTCCAGTGAAGTAGCGGCAGAGGCCAGGCTTCTGCAGCAGCACGGCTTCAACACTCTGCAATTGGCCTATTTCAATGCGCCCGGCAAAGGATCGAAGCTTGAGCGGGTTCCGCTGGAGCAGTTTTATCAGGCACTCGATTGGTTGAAACGGCAGCCAGGTACAGATGCAGATCGCCTTGGCATAGTGGGCTATTCCAAGGGAGCCGAAGCGGCCCTGCTGGTCGCCACGCGTTATCCCAGGGTCAAGGCCATCGTTCTGGGAATGCCTTCCAATGTTGCGTGGGACGCTCTGTCGATGCGGAGCTACCTGTTCGGCGGCATCAGCTCTTGGACCGAGGGCGGAAAGGATATCCCGAGCCTCGCGTACGCGAGGCCGGACGCTAACGGTAGCTTGCTCTCGCGCTTTGCTAACGCGCTAAGAGATTTGCCTTCGACCTCGCCAGCGCGCCTTCCGGTGGAAAAATATCGCGGTGCGGTCCTTATGATTTGTGGTGCGCGAGATACGCTCTGGCCATCTTGTTCTATGGCGCAAGCGATCGCGCGTCGGGCGGCCGATAAGAACGGAGTTAAACCCGAGCTCGTTGTTTATCCCGCTGCTGGTCATGGTGTCATGGGTCCGCCAATGGCTGCAAGCGATCCCCGCTGGCGTGGATGGTCGACTTTGGGGGGAACGGTTCATGCCAATGTGCAAGCCCGCAAGGATAGTTGGCCGAGAATCGTCGCCTTCCTCGATCGGACACTAAACTGACGCGGCGTCCAGGTTCCTCGGGCCGTGATACCGCAGTCGAAGAGGCTGGAAGCAATCGAAGCCGCTGCTTTATGAGTAGCATGTGTCAAGCCGAGGCAACGGGCTGATGCAGCCACCCCATCAACATCCGTGCATTAGGAAAATGGCGAAGCAATTTCGACGGAGAGCGGCAATCGCTTGACGCCATAATCAATATATGTAGAGTTACGGCATGCGTAAGCGTCGGCCCTCTACACAGACGATCCTTGTACTTCGGGCGCTGATGGTCCGCCCCGCCGAATGGCGATATGGCTATGATCTCACCAAGCAAATCGGCCTCCAATCGGGCACGCTCTATCCGGTACTGATGCGACTAGCCGACAAAGGGCTGCTTGAATCCGCTTGGCACGAATCCACTCGCCCTGGCGCACCGCCGCGTCATGCCTATCGCCTTACCGAGGCGGGGGTCACCTTTGCCTTGGCAAGCATCGCGGTCACGACCGACCCTCGGGGTGTGCAGAAGCCGGTGCCGGCATGACGCGCGGCCTTCCGCTTCTGCTGTGCACCATCGCAGCCCGGCTCCTTCCTGCCAGCAGGCGATCATGGGCCGATGGCATGATCGCCGAGTTGGCGCATACCGAAGATGACCCGGCTGCGTTGCGCTTCGCGCTCGGCTGCTTGCGAGCGGCCATCAGCGAGCGTGCGCGCGACCCCGATACGCAGCTGATGGCGGGGCTATGGGCGATTGCTTTGGTGAGCGCTTTCTACGCGGTGCTCCGGCTGGCCTGCGCGGCTCGTGGAATGTTCGTCCTGTTCGGCGGGCATGACGGGCTGCGGGAAGTCCTTATGCGGCAGCCTGAACCGCTGACGGTGATCGCGCGTTATGACGCGGCCCGACCGATCGTTATCAGCTGCTTTCTCGCGCTCGGTGCGGCCCAACTCGCCACAGCCTGGTTTCTAAGTCGGCGGCAGATCCGCTGGTTCGCCACGGCATGGTGTATTGCGCTCCTGATCGCCGGGATCGCCGTTGTCATCCAGCTGTCTATCACCCCGAATGTCGCGGGGGTGCCGTCCGAGTTCCATGCCCTGCTTCTTCAGGCGGTCACGGTGCCGGCGCTGCTCGTCGCGCTCTACCACCGGACAAGTCATTTTCGGGAGGCTTTGCGATGCCGTCGTTCCGAACCGTAATGGCGCTGATGCTTTGTTCGGCAATCGCCGGCGTAAGTGAGGCGCGCTCGTTTGCTCCCAAAGCCAAAGCGGTCATTGCCGCATCGAAGCACGCGACGGGCGGGACCGCTTGGGATAAGCCAGAGGGATGCGTTGAACGCGGTACACACGCCGATGGTGCGGTTTCGTATCTGACCCGTTTCAGTCTGCGCACGTACGGGATGCGTACCGATGATGATCGGGGCGGCAAGGTCCGTTCAATGGGGTTCGACGGAAAAGTAAGATGGCAGGCGGCGGGTAGCGGCCCGGCGGAGACCAGTGCGGACCGGGCTTCGATACAAGAAGCGATCGTGACGAACTATCTCAGTATCAATGGCTTCTTCTTTCCTGATCGCTTCCCCGCCACCTTCCGCTATGTCAGGGCTGCAAGCGAGGGTGGCCGGCGGTTCGATATTGTCGAAATCACCCCGAAGAAGGGTCGTCCGCTCCAGATCTGGTTCGATCGCCAGACCCACCTAATCCGGCGCGTCGTAGATATTCAAGCAGTGCCTGCCGTCCGAGTTGAAGCGAGCGACTATCGCCTCGGAGCAAATGGTCTCATCGTCGCCCATCGGCTGGATGTTTATGGGCCCGATGGCTCGATCATCGATCGCGGGGTCGTTACCTCGTTCCAATGTGGGCTAATTGACCGAGCAATTTTCGCTCCGCCAACTGGTTTGAAAGGGGGAGGTTCATGATCACCAAAAATTGGCGACAGTCCATGGCCGCGATCCGTCACCAGAGGTCAGTGAGAAAACGGATATTCCTCCAGCCGGCAAGCCACAAATAATTCAATTAATTTGAAGCACGGTCGAGCCGTGCAACAGCAACTATAGGAATCGCGTGGGGCAGCTTAGTGACGTCGAAGGTATTTAGTCGGGCAGTGCTGATATGTGCGCTGATGCTAGGGACGCCAAGCTTTGCGCATGACAATACATCGACGATTGTAGCGCGGCGACATTAGTCGGAAACGCTACGTCGCGACGCGCAAGCCTTTCACGATCGGATCGCGGCTGACCATCCCGGCCCGTTCAATCGCCTCGATCCCGGCTTCGAGCGTGACGTGCTCCCCCGATTGTTACCATTCAGA
>FRDC01001654.1_pt1 | contig 94860 bp, 95 predicted proteins | sample 1106171 | NCBI WGS metagenome assembly FRDC01 (sample SAMEA3930566, study PRJEB13176) | freshwater metagenome | biome: Drinking water system; feature: drinking water; material: water | place: Singapore | collected 2014-12-20
ACTCGGTGTCTTTGAAACCAGCAGCAGCTCAGGCGCACTGCCGCGGACAATAACTCCAGTGCTCCAGCGCGGAAATCATGATGGGGTCGTCGCTCTCGTCAGTCATCGAACGTCAGCTCCCGTCCCGATCAAAAACCATCAATACGCTCTGGCGTGAGCTCGTTGAGCGAAGCAAGCTCAATACCGCCATCGGGCTTCACAGTCAGCGTGCGATGAACCTTGGCGGAGGAGTACTGACCCGCTTTGCAATTATGCTTCCACCAGATTACTTCAAGAATCTCCATGCTGCCTGCTGGACGCGCTGAGGATTCATCATTTTCAAAGAGCCTCGGCAATACTTGTTTAATAGCTTCGGCATCTACATCACTAAACCCTGTCTTTTTCGCCAATTGAGGATTCATGCTCCCGAAGAAAACGTACACCCCATTTTCCACGCGGTGCTTTGTACCCATTGTGTCGGAACTTCTTTTGCCGTCCTTAGTGTCTTCACCGCTCGCACTCTTGGTTATCTGGGTGCTCGCAATGTCGACAGGCGCTACACTGAATCCGGATTGCACAGTGACCGGGCCACGAATTCCGATGGAGATACCGGTATCGCCGTCGCCTTCATTTTCCTCGCCTTTTTTGGTCTTCTTGCCGCCTTTCAGTGCGAACAGTTGACCGAAAGCACGTACATCCAACCACTTCTTGCATGCCAATTCGACAGTCTGGGGCGAGCCAAGCTTGTTGCCCAAGCCAGCTTCGGCACGTGCCCGGAGACTCTTGCATTCATCTTCTTTGCGATCATCCGACTGTACAAAAATTTCGTTCCCGTCACTTTTTTTTCCAGCAGCAATCCACCTTTCCAATAACCGGTCTCTGATCTTCCGCTTATTGCAAACATCGGTTATTTCTCCGTAGTTGTCATAGTCGGTGCGGGGACGATTTCCATTGAGAGGGTCGCCATTTGGATTGGCCCGTTTAACACGGAGCACTACTGCAAAGTCGATCTTATTTTGAAGTATCGTCATCTTTACTCTCCTTGATCAGTTTGGGTCTCTGTGGATTCTTCAGCGTTGGTCGATTCGGACTTTGGCCATAGGGCCTGTCTCTGACAGTGGTATCCCAGGAGGAATTCGCCTGAAAGCCTTGCTTCACTCATGAAATCCTGTCCCCTGAATGTGCAGATGATTCCGTCGAGGAGCTTTTCCATATTGACAAGAAAGCCTGGTGACCTTGTGCGAAGTCGAGCCTTGTAAGGTGCCAGAGAGAGCTCGATGGTCCGCCATGTAGAATAAGGATGGTCGGCGAAGCGCTGCATGAGCTTAGCTGCACTGGTGTCTCGATTTTCCTTGGCTAAATACAGCGCCATATCTTCGATGCGTTCCGCTACGGCCAGGAGGCGCCCGAAGAGGTAATCCCGGGATGTTCTGTCTAACTCCAATGCCATTTCGTAACTCCTTTGCTTGTGATGTTCTCTAAACAGAGCGCAGGCGATACCCAAGTTTTTCTCCCACTCCCATTTCTCAAGCCCCGGCCGATTGACTGCTCTGCGCACCGTGGATTCCACAAGGTCTCGCGGTATAGGTCGCCCATCAATGATGCAGGGAAGGAGCCGTTCCACCGTAGCCTTGCGAAGCTTCTCGCCTGACTTGCCTTCCACTTGACGACCGTAGGCGGCCTCAGTGATATCTCTCGGTGAGGGAACGCCTACAAACTTCAAGTTCTTGCCAAAGAACTGATGCCAGGCACAGGACTCGTGCCATTGCTGAATACGTTCAAGGAATTCCGAGCCGGTTAGTTCCCGGTAATAGGTGATGGCCATGCGTCCAGGCGTGGCCGAGTCTAACCCCATGACCACGATTGCATCCGTCGAGCCGAGGCGTGTTCGATAGCCGGCGATATATTTTTTCAACCTAACGGCAAAGGCCTGACCTGCATCCCCTTGATACACGGGCGTGGCATCCTCCTCTCTGGATTCCAAGCCAAACATCTGGGCGGAGTTGGCAAACGGGTCAGGCAAGGACTTGCCGGATACCGACCAGGCCACGACAACTTGATCGCCAGAGCGAAAGGCTTGCCTAGCGATCAGCCAGCGCAGGGTGCTGTGGGCTTTTTGCGTCACATCGAAACCAACACTGCATGCGTCATCGGCACTAAGGAAGCGGCCACGGAACGTATATCCATCGGTGTCATTTGAGGAGATCAACTTGGCACCGTCGCCACCGTGTCGCAATCTTTTCGGATGATTGGTTGCCAACAGCATGCTTTTCCCTGTGACCATGCAAAGGCCTTGCTGAGGTTTATGGACTTTGCCTGCCTTAACCCGAGATGCTGCGTTCTTTGAAGCTGTCTCAATGCCCTGATGCTGGCTCTGGTACGCGTCGAATGCGACCCACGCTTCCCTCAAGCTTTTGTCTTCCCATGTTTCAGAAACAGGGTCTTCCGGTATCTCCACGCACCAGCGAATCAAGGCGTCCCCTTGGTCTCGTTGCCCATCTTTTGCCGTCAGGTACATAAATATATTCGGCGTCGGCAAATTGGATTTCCATGCAGTCAAGAGAAGCTTGTCATCACCTACATGCAGAACTTTTTCGTCAATGAGGTCGGCGACAACGCTTCCCTTTCGGACATATTCAAGAACGGCCTTGGCTTTGGGGTGAGAGAAACTGGATTCGCACCAGCTCGTGAGTTGCTGGGCATATCCGGGGTAGTAGGACTTTTTCTTGCCCCCATGTTTTGGATAATCAGAGGCACAGTATTGAACCTTGTCACACAAAGGATGCGGTGCCTCACCGCTTGTCCGTGCTGCGGATTTCTCCGTGGCGGGCAGTATTGTTTCCACTTTCTGGACAGTTTTGGCGCGCCGAAAGTTACCTTTGCGATCTAGGGTGACTTCAATGTGGGCCTGCTGGATCGTATGACTAATCGGCAGCAGTGGATGATTGGAAAATTGGGGTGCGTCGTAACATCGCTCGTAGGTTTCGTGGAGTTTTTGAATCCAGCTCATGTCAGCACTCCAGCCCGACGATTTCCGCTTCCGCGCCAACGAGATTCCGACCGGGAGTAAACTGCTTGGGCTGCATCTCCCGGATGAATTTCTTGATATCGCAATTCTCAGGCGAGATAAACCGGATAACGCCATCGGCCATCGTCGGTCGCCAGAAGCGAGCTTGAAGTTTGTTCTCGCCGATTTCGTCTGGGTAGTCGAAACCGTGAAAGGTCAGGCCAAAGCCAAGCTCTCCAGCCCCATCGTAATGCCCCGGCCCGGAACCGAATTCGCAAGGCTCTACGTAGCCCTGGCAATCTCGTGTGCCCAGGAAAATGTCCTGGCGGCCGCCACGCTCAAGCATGCGCTTGGCAATTAAGTGATGTTTTGGTTCACTCCGGTCATCCGCTAGTTCCGGCCGATATTGGTTCCATTCGAAGTGAGCCTTGACCTGATATTCCACATCAGCGAGGAAGGTGTAGATGGCCAAGGTGTTGCCGCCTCCGAACTCCAGGGGTTTGGTTCCCTTGGTCTGTGTGCGAATACGATTGATTACCCGCACTTCGTCGATGACCCAGATGAAGGTGGGCTTCCAGTAGATGGACTTGGCGATGCCCTTCAGCGCCTCGTAGGTCGGCAGGTGATAGGAACACTTTTCACCGCCGATGCGGGTCAAGGGGTCGGTGAACAAAGCGTATCGGCCCCACACCTTAAATTCGATGCTACTGTTGCGCGAATCAGGCATTTAGCACCTCCATTGTTCCTTCTGGCGTCTGGCTCAGGCCGAACGACTGATTGTAATACCGGGTATCGGACAGATAGAGGATGTCCACACCCTTCTGGATTTCATGCACCGCCCCAGCCTTCTGAAACCTCTCCAAGTCTTGGGGGAAAACATTGACTGTGTATTGCTGTGCCCGGCGCAGCAGCTCGAACTGTTTTTCCACCTCGAAGGCCGAGCAAAGATCGTTAATCAAATCACGCCCAGCTTCTCCGTAGGGCACGATGATGCCTTGTGTTGGCGCGTCGATAACTTTGAAGGCCCTGGCAGCGGACATGAAGGATTGCCGGAGGTAGATGTTGGGCGCGGTGCCGTAATTGCGTCCATATTCGTCCATAGCCAAGGAATTGATAGAAAGAAGGTTCAACAGTGTGTCATCACGTCCGACCGTCTGAGCGGATACGGGGTAATCCATTTCCTGGTGGCGGGCAAAGAAGAAGTCTTCGAAATACCGCTCAATGGCTTTCGGCCCGATCAGGTTGTCGCCGAAATCCTCGATGCCTGCCTTGACATCGTCAAGCAATCGTTCGGCAATGCTTTTGCCGCACAAAATGTCCTCTAGCCCGTCTACGTTTTCCACCACCGGATTGACCACGTGAACCCGCCCTGCCTTGGGATTTCCATCAGCATCTTTTTGCTTTCCATTGCGATTGCAGCGGCCAGCAGCCTGAGCAATGGAATCCAGACCTGCCGTGTAGCGAATGACCGCACCGAAATCCACATCCACGCCAGCCTCGATCAACTGGGTGCTGACACACAGCACGGGGGACTTGTCATCTAGCAGCTTTCGAATTTTGTCGAGTATTTCCTTGCGGTGCGCAGGACACATGCTGGTGCTCAGGTGAAAGGCCTGTATCCCCGTAGCTTCCCGGCATAACCGGTAAAGTATCTGTGCGGAATTCTTGGTATTGACGATCACGAGACAGCTTCTACTTTGCACAACCTCACTCAGAGCAAGTTGAGCGATTTCCTCGTCGGTCCATCCACCTGGTTTGCGCCGATTGAGCACATCCACACGCTTCAGGTCGTCGAACAGCCCCTTTACGTCGAGCATGAGGTCATCCTTCTTCGTGAATTTCAGCGCGCCTTTGCTTGGGTCTACAAGGTTCAGCAAGGGTTGTGTGGCCGTGCATAGCACCACTGTGCTGCCGCAGTGCTCTACTAGGAAATTCATGGCATTGCAGAAGATATGCACACAATTGACGGGCAAGGTCTGAATTTCGTCAAAGATCAGCACGGCATTGGCCAACTGATGCATCCGCCGCGCGCCGCGCGTGCCTCCGCCAAAGAGGGCTTCCAGGAGCTGTATGCTCGTGGTGAAGACGACCGGAGCATCCCAGTTTTCCGTCAGCATCTTTTCCCGCCACCCCTGCTGTTCCGGCGTGAGGTTAGAGTGATGTTCGAGCACCACGCGACCACGGGCGTCCTTCGTCGGCTCTAAGATGTCGCGAACCACCTTGGCGTTCTGGTCAATGATGGACGTGAAGGGAATGACGTAAATCACTCGATCCATCTTATGACGTTCCGCGTGATGTAGAGCAAAGCGGAGGCTGGCAAGAGTCTTACCACCTCCCGTGGGTACGGTCAGGGTATAAACGCCTTTATCACGAAGTGCACCGTCACGGCAGTGATCGGAAATGCTCCGTCTGATTTCATCAATTGGATTCCGGATGGTGAATCCTTGCAGGTGCTTCTCAAGACGCTCGATCAACAGAGGCCATTCGGTGTATTGCCCGTTGAGCCGATGCTTTGCGGCCTTTGGCCTTTCAAAATCAGCGGTATCGACACGGTCTGCGTCGATTAGGCAACTGAACAGAACGCGCACAAGCAGACCAATCTTGAACCGAATAACAATCTCACTTTTTTCGCCGCGTGCTACCTTCCGAATGGATTCCTCGATACCACCAATTAAACTTGGCATTGAAGCCAATTCTCGAAATCGCTTATTGATGAGCAGGTCCATCTTGCTCATGGCTTCTCGGAGATGGGATTGGTCATCCCGCTTGCCAGCCCGCCTCGTGAAAATATCTTCAACAGGCTTATTTGCGTTTGACGACAGGCAGTCAATCAAACCGGAATGGTGTGACGCAATGCACAAGGCGAGAACTTGGCCAGCAATCCCACCCATGACGTCTTGCTTGGACAATTCTTCCCAAATAAGCTGTGCCCCAGCGGTGGAATGATCCACCTTGCCCTTGAGTCCCTGCGCATCGACAAACTCATCTTCATCTTGATTGATCAAACCGAGAGCCGATTTGAGATAGGCCTGAAACTCATTGCTATACTTTCCCAGATCATGGAGTAGCCCTATCAACTCGCCTTGATGTTCGAGGTGAATCTTCGAAGCAAGCCTCTTGGCTATCTCAGCAACTCCCAACAGATGCTTTTCAAGGCTCTGTGGATCGCCTCCCGATTTGCGGACATGGGCAATGTAGCTTGGTAAGTCCATGCTCATTATTCGATCCACCGTGTCTATGCCACTATCTCGTTCTCACGAGCATTATGCTTTGGAAGGCCGAGGAGTACCTTCCAAGATCATGCCAGAGCCCAGCGAGTCGCCCCCAATCAGAAGATCCAAAAGCCGAGGCAAATTCATTCGCAAGTTCCCCCACCGTGCGCAAATGGTCTTCAAGATCATGAATCGCAAACGACCCGTCGTCGTTTCGCCGCACATGGGCGAGATACCGCGTTGCCGGCGTGGAGGATGAAATCGCCTGATCCTTAATGGCCACGCATCGCCTCTCCGCAGATCTTCCCTTGTACGCACCGCTTCATCGTGTGCTCCCTCGACCGCTCATTGTGCCGTTCATCCTCGACGGCCTTTCGGTTTGCCTGATTCTCCGGGCTTCATCTCAAAGCCGATTCGACGGCCTGGTGAAGACGGCGGGCTCATCAATTGTCGGATGGCTTCAAACAGAGACTGAATGTGCCCGTCGTGACTCGCAACTTTGCGCTCCAACTCTTTCAGCTTGGACGACAGTTCTTTGTGCGTCACGGCCAGTTCGCGCAGCTGAACGAACGTGCGCATGATCGTAATGTTGACCTGAATGGCGCGGTGGCTTTTCAGCACGCTCGACAGCATGGCCACACCCTGCTCAGTAAACGCATACGGGGCGGCGCGACGAAGACCTCCCCAACTTGAAGTCACAATTTGTGATTTCAAGTTGGCAAACTCAGCCTCGCTCAATTGGAACATGAAATCATCCGGAAATCGGCCATGGTTCCGCTTGACGGCTTGTATGAGGGCGCGCGCTTCAACATCGTAGAGTTCGGCTAGATCCGTACTGAGCATGACCTTCTGTCCGCGCAGGAGAAAGATCCGCTTCTGAATGCCTTTGCCGGTCACGACGCTATTCATGGTAATACCGCCCTCTCTGAGATGTCATCGCCTGCCACTTCCCCCGTCCAACGGCGCAAAGGGCACACCGAAACTGTGCTTGTTCACCGGGTTCAACGGATTGTCCGGATGGTGCCGATTCACCGGATTGAAGGGGTTGTTCGGGTTGTACTGGTTCACCGGATTCAGGGGATTGCCCGGATCGTACCGATTCACGGGGTTGAAGGCGCTGCGTGGATCATAGACGTTGGCCGGATTGAGCGGGTTATCCGGTTGATGCTGCATGATGGGATTGAAGATGTTGTAGTCCCGCTCGTAGCGCTGGTCGAAACCCGGCTCGGCATCGCTCGTTGCGACTGGCAGAACCAGCATCACTGTCATCAGTCCCATATATCTCATGGCCGCCTCCTTGTCTGGACGTTCATCGGCTGGCCCATGATACCCAACAACCGTGACATCGGAGGTCACTCTACCAAGAACGTTATCTGGTTCGTCTGGTTTATCTGGTTTGTCTGGTCTATTTGGTGCATGGGATCAGAAATCCGAGATAGCCATGTGAGACCAATTTGGACATTCGAGGTCATTCTCCGAAGAGCGTTCCTTGGTCTATCTCGTCTGTTTGGTCTGTCTTGTCAGACTGACTTGTCGTATGCCACAGACACGAGAAACCAGATAGACCAGATAAACCGTTCCAGACATGCACGGTCACTTGCCAGCGCAAATCTTTTTTGCTTCCTCCCTGACAGTTCCCAGCAAACTCTCCGGCCGGATTACCCGCACCCCGCTGCCGAAGCTGAGCACCCACCCCACGACTTCACGGCTGTCTGCTACTGAAAGCGTCATCTTCATACGCCCGCGCGGCAACCGTGTGAGCTGCTGACTTGGATGCCAGATGCGGTCTTTCACCCAGGCAGCCGTTGCTTTGTCGAACTCCAACTCCACGGTCATCCGAGGCCCGCGCATGACCGTGAGCGAATCTTCGACGAAGGCGTCGAAATCGAAGTGCAGCGGAATTTGATAGGGAAAGTCGGTCGGCGTCACGGATTTGATCCGTTCCACCGCGAACAGACGTGGTTCCTTCCGGACGTGACAGTATCCGACAAGATAGAGCCCGCCGGAGGCGTACCAGAGCCGATAGGGATCGACCTCCCGGCGAGTCATCCGGCCGCGGGACGCGGAATCGTACCGCATTTGTATGCGTGTCTTCTGCGCGATGGCCCGGGTCACCCGCTCGACCACCTCACGATGATGCCGGTAGCGCTTATGCGGGCCGAGTCCGACCGAGAAGGTGTGTTCGAGTTGCTGCGCCAGCTCCAATCCCTGCGGAGACAATGCTGCAGAGGCTTTGCCCAAGGCCGATTGCAGCGACGCGTGCAGTTCCGTCCCTTCCAGCGGCGCAATGAGGCGGCGGCTGACCGTCAATGCCATGAGTTCGGTGGGAGACAGGCGAAGCGCCGGGATGTTGCGAAACCCTTCGAGGAGTTTCCATCTCACCTGTCCGTCGATCCGTTCGGTCAGTACCGGCCAACCGAGCGCTTCAATGGCCGCAAGGTCCCGGCGGAGTGTCCGCGGATGGCGTGTGGCGGCGGGGTCTATCGCGTCGGCGAGTTGCGTAAGTGTGAGTCCCTGTCGTGAGGCTTCGAGTTTGTTGAGGATGACAAGTTGGCGGATGGCCTGGTCGTTGCGCGGCATCGATGACTTTCGGACAGTCCGACAGGGTTGAGCCGTTACATCGAGAGCATTGCGAATTGCTCGACGATTGTCGCGAAGCTTACCCCTTTCCTCCACCGAATTCATCCCCCCATTAGGAAGGGGAAGGGCGGGAAAGGTCTGTCTCGTCTGTTTGGTCTATCTCGTCTATCTGGTGCGTAGGAGGCGGGAAACGCGCGAGAGGAGGGCTGCGTTATGTCGCTTTGAATTCGGCGATCGCAAATTTTCTTTTGCCGACCTTCAAGCGCCGCGCCTGATTGGGATCGAAGGCAATGAGCTTGTCCGGATTGGATTCTTTCTCGCCATCCACCTCGACTCCGCCTTGAATGATCAGGCGCCTCGCTTCCGCGTTGCTTGAGACCAATCCTGTCTGGGCAATGAGCTTGATCAGCTTGATACTCCCTGTTCCCGACGCTCCCGTCTCCTGCATATCGCCGGCCGTCAAGATCAGATGTTTGTCCGGCTGATCGGGGAATTCCTGTTTCTGGAACTTCTGTTGAAACTCGGCTCGTGCCTCTCTGCCTACCTCCCCGCCGTGATACCGTCCGACGAGCAGCTCGGCCAATGCCTGCTTGGCTTCCATCGGGTGCAGCGCCTTGACGCGGCCGAGGTCTTCCGTGGTGAGCAACTCATAGTAACGATGCATGAGCACGTCGCTGATTGACATCACTTTGCCAAACATGTCGCCGGGCTTGTCTTCCAACGCAATGTAGTTGCCCACGCTCTTGCTCATCTTCTTGACACCGTCGGTCCCCTCCAGCAACGGCATCGTGATCACAACCTGAGGTTCCTGCCCATAGTCGCGCTGAAGTTCCCGCCCGACTAACAGGTTGAACTTCTGATCCGTCCCGCCCAATTCGACATCCGCCTTCAGCGCCACGGAATCGTACCCCTGCACCAGCGGATAGAGAAACTCGTGGACACTGATCGGCTTCTGCTCATGGTACCGCTTCTGAAAATCGTCCCGTTCCATCATCCTGGCCACGCGATAATGCGCGGCCAGTTCGATCAATCCACCCGCCGTCATCGGCCCCATCCAGCGGCTATTGAATTCGATGAGCGTCTTCTCCGGATCCAGGATTTTAAAGATCTGCCGCTGATAGGTCTTGGCATTCTCCCGCACCTGTTCAGTTGTGAGCGACTTGCGCGTTTCGGACACACCCGTCGGATCGCCGATCATGCCGGTAAAGTCGCCGATCAAGAAGAGGACCTGATGCCCAAGATCCTGGAAATGTTTCAGCTTGTGGATCAGTACGGTATGTCCCAGATGAAGATCAGGCGCCGTCGGGTCGAAGCCCGCCTTGATCCGCAGGGGCCGATGTTCTTTCATGGCACGCGTGAGCTTGGCTTCCAACTCGATCGGGTGGATCACTTCAACGGCGCCACGCAGAATGAGATCCAACTGCTGCTTCACATCCATCATAACGGTCGCTTCTCCGGATTGTTCTCCGTCTCTGCCGCAGCCACGGTCACCAGCGGCTTGAGACGGTCAAATTTCTTTGCGCCGATTCCGGCTACCTCACGCAAGTCTTCCACCGTCCGAAATCGCCCTACTGACTTTCGATAGGCAATCATCCGTTCAGCGAGCACCGTTCCGATGCCCGGCAACGATTCCAATTCTTTTGCGGTGGCTCTATTAAGATCCACGACATGGCGCGGCGCCGCCACGTTGGCACGACTCGCACCCTGATGTACGACTGATTGCCCGATGGTCGACTTCTGATGAGACCGATCAGGCAGACCCGGTTCAGATTCGAATGTGACGGGAGCCTGCACGGGAACGGCCGTCGAGTCGTCCGGAGCCGCCACATGCTCCATGGACGTATCGGGAGTCTGCCACCCGATCCAAAAGACAACTCCTATTGTCCCAGCCAACATGCCGAACTTCAACAGGAGGGATCGAATCATGCTCCCGCCTTTTTTCTGACTTGATGAATCGCGGCGCCTTCGACATCTTCCAGCGCCTCCAACAGGCCCTCGGCCAACGTGGGATGGGCATGAATCATACCGGCGGCTTGTGAGGCTGTCATCCCCATCTGCATCGCCAGCGCCGCTTCATGAATCAGATCAGCCGCATGAGCCCCGACAATATGCGCGCCCAGAATCTTGTCGGTTGCCGTATCGGCAATTACTTTGAAAAATCCTGTGATATCCCCCGTCGCTTGCGCCTTTCCAAGCGCGGCGTATCGGAACCGGCCGACTTTCACGCCGTGATCGGGGTTCGCCCCTGTTGCCTGAACACGATCCCGAGCCTGTTGTTCAGTCAACCCGACACGGCCGACTTCGGGCAGCGTGAAGATGCCGGCGGGAATCACATCGTAGTTGATACGTATCGTATGGCCAAGGATATTCTCGACCGCGACCTTTCCCTGAGCCGACGCCACATGTGCCAGCATACTCTTGCCGACAACATCACCGATGGCATAGACGCCTGGAACATTCGTCTCCATTCGCTCATCGACGAGCACTTCGCCGCGTCTGCCCAGCGCCACACTCACACGATCCAGGCCGATACCCTGCGACTGAAAACCCCGTCCGATGGAAATGAGCAAGACATCGGCTTCAACCGTGGTCTCGTCCGCCAACGATATAACCAGCGCATCAACGGTGTGATCGACCCGCTTGATCGTAGTGCCGGTCTTCACCTCAACCGACCGCTTTTTTAGTTCTCGCTCCATGAGCGCTGACACATCCCCGTCTTCCAACGGAAGGACCTTCGGTTGCAACTCAACCATGGTCACGACGGTCCCCAGTCCACTGAAATAGGTCGCACATTCGCAGCCTTCGACGCCGCCACCCAGAATCACCATCCGTTTGGGAATGACCTCCAGATCCAACGCTTCTTTGCTGGTGATGATCCGCTTCCCGTCGATCGGAAACTGCGCCGGCTGCGGCCAGGATGAGCCGGTCGCAATAATGAGGGCATCAGCCTCCACGTTCTGTTGCTTACCCTCCGGTCTGGCCACCGTGATCGTCCTGGCACCCGATAACTCTCCTCTGCCTTCCACGACATCAATGTTCCAGGCCTTGAACAATGTGGCAATCCCCTTGACCAATCCAGCCACAACTTTGTTCTTCCGGGCCACCATGCGAGCCAAGTCATATCGAGCAGGCCCCGCCAGCACTAAGCCGAGGTCTTCCGCTTTCTTGAGCTTCTCACCGAGTTCGATGACGGAGAGGAGCGTTTTGCTGGGAATACAGCCCCAGTTGAGGCAAACCCCGCCGAGTGCCTGCCGCTCGACGACCGTCACACGAGCGCCAAGTTGCGCCGCGCGGATCGCCGCGACATAGCCGCCCGGTCCGGCGCCGAGGATTGCAATGTGTGTTGGGACTGACATCGTGGATAGCGATTTAGACTGACGTCATGCACGCGCGCGATGGCGCACCCGTCAACCGTGGCCTCAGCTGACACCCGCACTCTTCATCAATGCTTCTGGCTGGCAAGGAACGCGTCGTACTGGGCCGCAGTCATCAGTTGCTCAACTTCTGAGGGAACGGCAAGGTCGATGACCGCAATCCATCCCTTTCCGTAGGGATCTGAATTCACGATTTCAGGATGGTCTTTGAGATCGGCATTGATCTTGGCAACGGTTCCACTGACCGGCGTGTAGATGGTAGATGTCGTCTTGGTCGATTCCACTTCGCCGATCTGCTGCCCGACCTTGACCGAAGCCCCGACCTTGGGAAGATCCAGGAACACAATGTCGCCCAAGGCGTCCTGCGCAAAGTGGCTGATGCCCACCGTCGCCTGATTGCCGTTGAGGCGAACCCATTCATGTTCCTTGTGATACCGCAAATCTGATGGAGTCATGCGCCTGCCCCTTATGAAATAATCCGATGGAACTGATGACCAGGCACGAGCCGCGAGCGCTCGCACCGTTTCAGCCGGCCCCTCAGCTCTTCACCTGGCACGTCAATGTTTCCGGGATCGTAGTGGGGCTCGCGGGGTTTTGTCAAGGAATGGTCTGACCTGATTCGGCGTGAATAAGTCTATTCCAGCGACCAAATATGGCACGATCGGCGATCGACTGATTGAACTCCTCCATCGCAAGAGGACGGGTTGACGTCTTTACGGAAAGTCCGATCCAAACCCGATCCGGTCCTCCCAACTGACGGCTAAGTTTTTCCAAAGCCGCCTCCCCTTCGATCCCCTCATGACGCACAACCAACGAACCGCCGGTATTCAACGACAGCTCGGCCACATCTTCCCCAAACTGCTGAAGCCCCTGAAGTGGCATCGCCAGCGAGGATTGACGCACTTCTATCGACAGAGTCGCGGCCGGGTTCCGCTCTCGCAGCGCTTTGTGAAGACGCACGGTCCATTGTGTATAGCTCCTCGCCTTCCAGCCGACCCATCGCCAGTAGGTTGCGGACTGTCCTTGCTCCGTGATGTCAGTCGAAGCCATGCTCCCGAATATCTCTTCCAGCGTACCATTGAGTCCAAACGATGCGGCAAACAATCGGCGGGATTCGTCGGAGAACTCCTCCGCAAATCCTGCCGTCGATCGCGCCGCGAGCACCACCCCGTCGCATCCCGCGCGAGCCAGCCTCCGAACCGTCTCTTCAAGATACGCCTGATAGCCGGGATGCGCGACGTCCACACTCGATCGTGAGGCGTCGTCAGGCCGAGCGGCCTGTCTGGTTGCAGCCATCCATTCCGGTCTGACATCCAGGCCGGAGCCATCATGAAGATCCAACACCACCCATAGGAAAAGACCGAGGCGGTGCGTCTCAGCCGCCACCGACCGTACCGTCTCCACGTTGAATGCTTGAATGCCGGACTTCGGCGTCTGAGCAGGCGCAATCGCCAGTACCGTCACACCCGCTTGCGCCAGTTCCTGAAGCCACGGCACAAGTCCGGTGATCGACGGCAGTTGATCAACCGTCACACTCAAGGCGAGCTGCATGGCGTCCCCATGATGTCCGTCGGGGCGCGGGCGACGCAGGTCATCCAGACGACGAAGCGCATAGCCTTCATAGAGCGCCCCATCCGCTTGTTGTGTTACCGATTTCACTGCCAGCAGGCGGTACTGTGTCATCGCGCTTCGGTAATCTCCAAGCCGTTCATAGGCGCGGCCTAACCACCACCGCGCCTCCGCCAAACGAGGTGAATCCTTCGCATCATCGATAAATCGGTTAAAAAACAGCGCGGCAGCCGGATATCGCTCCTGTACGAACGCCCGATGGGCTTCCTGGAGCAACCGCACCTGCGCGTCGTACGCCGGATTGGTGTGTGTCACACGGTTTGATGGTGGAATCGAGGGAGGCCGGCTGGCCAGCGGCGCACAACCAGACACAAGACAGAGGGAGAGCGCGAGCGCACTCCCTCTGCTTCGAAATAGGTGGAATGTACAGGGCAAGGGACTCATCGCCCCCAAAGACACGTGACTACCCGAAGATCTCCATGCCGGAGAAAAAGTAGCCGATCTCGAAGGCTGCCGTTTCGGGAGAATCCGAGCCGTGGACTGCATTGAACTCGATATTGGCGCCGTGTGCTTTTCGAATCGTGCCGGCATCGGCTTTGGCAGGATCGGTCGCGCCCATCAGCTCCCGATTTTTCTTAATCGCATTCTCGCCCTGGAGAACCAGCACGACAGCCGGCCCGGAGGACATGAAGGTGCAGAGGCTGCCGAAGAACGGCCTCGCCTTATGAACGGCATAGAAGCCCTCTGCCACAGGCATGGACATCTGCATCAGCTTCATCGCCACTAGCTTCAGTCCCGCCTTCTCATAACGGTTAAGGATATCTCCGACGGCATTCTTCTTGACCGCATCCGGCTTGATAATTGCGAGCGTTCGTTCACTCATCGCTTAAACTCTTCCTCCAATCTAATAATGGAACAATACGAACAATTTCAACGCATTATAAGGATGCCATCTTCGAGATGCAAGGGAAGACATGGCTAGGAGGAAAACTGACGTGCGAGGTCTTGAGGCTTGAAGACCCCCCGCTCAGTGATGATGCCGGTGATCAATTCGGCCGGTGTGACGTCAAAAGCAGGGTTGTAGACCGTGACGCCGTCAGGTGCGACAGGATGGCTGCCATGAATGCTCGTCACTTCCAACGGATTCCGTTGCTCGATCGGGATATCGGCGCCCGATTGTGTCTTCAAGTCGATGGTCGAATAGGGTGCTGCCACGTAAAAGGGAATGCCATGCGCCTTCGCCAGCACCGCCACCGAATAGGTGCCGATCTTGTTGGCCACATCTCCGTTCGCTGCAATCCGATCGGCGCCCACCACACAGAGGTGAATCTTCCCCTGGCGCATGAGCGCCCCGGCCATATTATCTGTGATGAGGGTGACGGGAATCTTGTCCTGCATCAGTTCCCAGGCCGTAAGTCGAGCACCTTGAAGAACAGGACGAGTTTCATCTGCTATCACATTGATTTTCTTGCCTTGATCAAACGCAGCACGAATGACCCCAAGGGCTGTCCCATAACCTGCCGTTGCAAGCGCACCTGCATTACAGTGCGTCAGTACCGTCTGTCCGTCCTTGATCAATTCCGCTCCGTGCCGTCCCATCGCCCGACATAGCCCAATATCCTCATCAAGAATAGCCTGAGCTTCCACGATCAAGGCTTGTTTGATCCACGGGATCGGCTGGCTCTGCAATGAATCAAGCTTCTGCTTCATCCGCTCGATTGCCCAAAAGAGATTGACGGCGGTCGGTCGCGTAGCCGCAAGTTGATCGCAGATAGTACGGACGGTTCTGGAGAAGCTCGGGTACTCTGTCTCGTTGACAGATTGCGCGCCCAAGGCGATACCCAGCGCTGCCGTCACGCCGATTGCAGGCGCCCCCCGTACTTTCAATTCTCGAATCGCGTCGGCAACCTCACGATAGTCGCGGCAGTCGAGAAATTCGACGGCGCCCGGAAGCCGGCTTTGATCCAAGAGACGGACTGTGCCGTCCCGCCATTCAATCGTGGGAACCATGGGGAATCTTCTAGCGGGAATAGCGGAGGAGTGCAAGCTCTTCTTGATCGTCGCCATGGAGAACACACGACCTGTCTATATAAGCGGCAGATCTGGACGATCACGGAATTGAAGCCACAGGCGGTGCCAATTCTTCTGTTCACAGCGCCAGAGACAATGCCGGGGAACAACAGGATGCAGCAGAGCATCTCGCGTGCGCGCCACAGCTATTTCTGATGTGGAAATCCGGCCCGTTATCCAGATCGCCCCATCATGATCCGTACGAAGCACACGAATATGCTCATTGGCATAGGCTTCGAGAACATCGGGAACCGGATGCCCATAGGAATTGGCCCGACCAACCGAAATCACGGCGTATTGGGGACGTATTTGCCCAAGCCACTCACGATCAAGCGAGCTACGCGCGCCGTGATGGGGAACCTTCACGACGGTCACGGGCCGACGCCCCTCTTCCCCAAGCCGGCGCAGGCCATCGACCTCAATATCTGCCGCAAACAAGATCGAGTGGGCGCCACATTGTACGCGCGATACGATGGACTGATTGTTCAGAAATGTCCCGCTCGGCCGCTGTATTGCCCGTTCACCGCTTGTGCCCTCCGGCGGATTGAGAATGGTCAACTGGCAAGGACCGGATTGCAACAGCTCTTGCCCGCGAGCGGCAATGTGTCGTGATATCTGGTTCTCGGTCAGCGCTGCATCAAGATCGATAGAAAACTGTTCTGACCGGTCAACCCCATTCGCCCAATATCGGCCGACTGGAATATGACGGAGAACCCAGATCAGTCCGCCGACATGATCGAGCTGATCATGTGTCCCTATGACGTGATCAAGATGAGTAATGCCTCGGTTCCAAAGAAACGGCGCCACCACCCCGCGCCCCATATCAAAACGCTCATATCGAGCCCCTCCGTCGATCAGCACCGTTTGACCATCGGGCAATTCAATGACGGCGCTGTCCCCCTGCCCCACGTCCAGAAACGTCACTCGCCAGTGATCCCCATCCGGCCCTACACGTGGTGAAGCAATCCACCAGCACATGAAAAAGAGGGCGATGCCCGCCCCCACGATGCGGAGGCGATGCGGCATACTGCCCATACTGACTACAATGAGTCCTGCGTAAAACACGATGATGGCAGGAATCGAAGGAGCCGCGACATGCCACGCTCCACCAGGAATACCGGCACACCAGCGGAGTCCCTGAACCATCCAGACTAGTAGCTGTTCCAATATCGTTCCGATGATCAGATCTTCGGCGCCAACGACGACTGTCCAAGCTGCAGCGAACAACCCCAGCGGAACCAGCAGAATTCCCGTAAACGGAACGGCAAACAGGTTGGTCACGATCCCCATCCATGGAACTTGATTGAAGTAGACGGCTACGACAGGAAGCGTAGCCCACGTCACCGCTCCGCTGATCACAAAGGCGTCTCGACCATACCGGGCAACAGTCTGGGCTTTGGTTTGTCCGGCACTTACGATGTCCTCGTCCCAAGCCCCCAGCCACTGCACGGTGCGGATGATCATCAACACCGAGAGGAAAGAGAGCTGAAACGAGATGTCGAAGAGGGCCCGTGGGTCATGCAGCAGAATAATCAAAGCCGCCGCTGCCATAGCATGGTGCGCTCGCCGCTCCTGTCCCAACCACAACGCAGCCAACGCCAGTGTGATCATTGCCAAGGAACGGATGGTCGCCAGCTCAGCGCCGGCCAGCAAGGCATACAGTGCCACGACCGGCCAGGTCGCGAGAATTGCGATCTTTGTCGGAGTGATAGTTCGAGAGAGTTCCAGTAACAGAGTTGATGGCAATCTCAAGATCGACTGTTTGCCGATCCAGAACACGACCAATGCCACCAAACCGAGATGCGACCCTGAGATCGACAGCAGATGCACCGTACCTGTCGCCATGAACCATTCCTGAAGTTCCGGTTGAAGAAACCCTCGTTCTCCTATGATGATTCCGAGGAAAATGCCGAGCGCTGGTTGACTCAATGTATTGACGGCCGCATTTCGAATCATCGCCCGCCAGCGATCGATTCGATTCCATAGCATCCAGCGCCAGGGCTCTTCACCTGGCTCCACGATGCGCACTACATGCTCTCCTGCAACCGTCGCCGTGAAGCTAATTCCCTGACGCTCCAAATAGGCAGCGTAGTTGAACCCTCCCGGGTTCAATGATCCGATCGGAGGATGGAGTCTCGCCCGAAACGACACCAGATCCCCCTGATACAAGACCTCATCAGACTGCCGCCACACGAGACGCATCCGTCTCGATTTGAGATCGGCTCCCTGAAGCTCGACGAGCATTGTTTGGCGGTCCGGACCGTGCTGAACAGGCGCCACGATACGGCCGGTGACCTCGGTTTGCAGCATGTCACGACGATCGGGAGGAGACGGATCAGGCTGGAGCGGCGGAATCAGAATACTCCAATAGAGCACCCCGGCAAGGAGGGAGCTATACAGCCACAGCGCCCGTTTCAATTCAATGAGCCCGGCTCGCTCGAGCAGACTCGATCCCAGGGCAAGCCCAGCCAACAGACCGGAGAGAACGACAGGAAAGAAGGGGAATTGCGATCCGCAGAAGAGACCAAACAGAAACGCAGCAGTGAGGGACGGCAGCATGAGGCCCCTCATGCAGAGGAAAACCGTTTATCCGATATGCGCTCGCACGACGCGAGCCAGTTCTTCCGCCACATCGTTGATGACGGAATCCTTCTCGCCTTCTACCATAATCCTCAGCAATGGCTCGGTCCCGGAATACCGAACGACCACCCGTCCGCAGCCGTTCAGGCGCTGCTCGCTCTCCCGCATCGCCCGCGCGATATCGGGGATCGATTCCAGATCCGTCTTCTGCTTGACCTTCACATTCAGCAAGATCTGAGGGACCGCCGACATCGCTTTGGCCAGCTCCGACAAAGGCTGTGTTGTGCGCTTCATGAGAGACAGCACTTGCAGCGCTGAAATCAGTCCGTCCCCGGTCGTATTGTGGTCGAGAAAGATAAAATGTCCGGACTGTTCACCGCCGAAATTGTAGCCTTCCGCCTGCATCCGTTCCAGTAGATACCGGTCACCAACCGGCGTTCGGACCAGCTTGATGCCGGCCTTAGACAGGGAGAGTTCCAGGCCGAAATTGCTCATCACGGTTCCGACCACTGTCTGCCGAGCCAGAAGTCCCTGTTTATGAAGATCGAGTCCCAGGGCTGCCATGACATGATCTCCATCGATAATTGTTCCCTGTTCACACACAAAAATTGCCCGATCTGCATCGCCGTCCAGCGCGATCCCAAGATCCGCTCGATGGCGGAGAACCGCTTCTTGAAGCTGCCCTGGATGAACAGCCCCGCAGCCGGCATTGATATTCATGCCGTCCGGCTGGTTTCCAATAATTTCCACCTTGGCGCCCAGCTCTCTCAAAACCATCGGAGCCACCTTGTATGCGGCGCCGTTCGCACAATCGACGACAAGCTTCATCCCTTGAAAATCAAGATCGCGCGGGAGCGAGCGCTTGGTAAATTCAATGTATCGTCCATCGGCGTCGTCGATGCGATAGGCCTTCCCGACCAAATCCGCTGTCGGCCGAAGATGGCTGATCTCATCGGATACGATCAATTCTTCGATCCGAGCCTCCACCTCATCAGGCAGTTTGAACCCATCGTTCGAGAAAAACTTGATCCCATTGTCCTGGTAGGGATTGTGCGATGCCGAAATCACGACCCCGGCATCAGCCTGCAGGCTACGGGTCAGAAAGGCAATGGCCGGCGTCGGCATCGGCCCGACAAGCAGCACATCGACACCCATGGAGCAGATCCCGGACGTCAAGGCGGATTCCAGCATGTACCCGGAAATGCGCGTGTCCTTCCCGATGACGATTTGGTGACGGCCGGCCCGCCGCATAAAAATATGCGCGGCCGCCCGTCCCAACTGCATCGCCATTTCGCTGGTCATGGGGTCAAGATTAGCCGTGCCTCGGATGCCGTCCGTCCCGAATAATTTACGCATCATGCGCCTTTCTACCTGAGGACGTGGCAGCTCCGATCGCCGCCGCCACCTTGACGACATCCGCCATCATCCCCACATCATGCACACGTAGAACTCGAGCGCCCCGGTCGACGGCAAGCGCCACCGCGGCGGCAGTTCCCCATTCGCGATACTCCGCAGAGCGGCCGACCAGTTGGCCGATGAAGGCTTTTCGTGACACTCCGACAAGCAACGGACGATCCAACATGCCCAACTCCGGCAGACGATTCAGCAATTCGAGGTTGTGCTTCAGCAGCTTACCAAAACCAATTCCAGGATCAAGCACGATATTCATTTGAGCGATGCCTGCTTCCATTGCTACCCGCATACGTTCCTTGAAAAACTGCATCACCTCCTCCACCACCTCACCATACGTCGGCGCCGTCTGCATGGTCTGGGGAGTCCCTTGCATATGCATCAGGACGACGCCCGCGCCGCATCGCGCCACCACCGACGCCATTGCTGTATCGTCCCGCAACGCACTGACATCGTTGACGATGGACGCGCCTGCATCCAAGGCGGCTTGCGCCACTCGTGACTTGGTCGTGTCCACAGATATCGGGACTGTTGTCCGGCGTGCCAGCTCGGCGATGACGGGAACCACTCGTCCCAGCTCGTCCTCCTCTTTCACCGGATGGGCGCCCGGCCTGGACGATTCAGCTCCAATATCCAGAATATCCGCCCCCTGTTCAAGCAATTTGATCGCATGGGCGATTGCCCGTTCGGAGTCTAGATATCGCCCTCCGTCGTAAAACGAATCATCCGTGACATTCACGATGCCCATAACCAGCGGACGCTCGCTGCACGTAATTTCCCGTCCCCTGGCGACAAGCCACGTCTGACAGGGCACTGCTTGCGAGGAAGATCTGCTCATGCTGACTCGTGTCATCGGTTATATGACAGAGTTCGAATCCCATGTGTGCCTCGTCACATACGAAGCGCACCAACCCAGTTCAGCGTCTTGATAAGAAAATTGCACCGGTTCCCTCCCAAAAGGGAACCGGTGACTATCGGGAGCTGTTAGACAGGCACCGTTTGAGAGGAAGACTGCAAGAGAATTTGATCGATCTCCCGCGCATCCAGCACTTCTTTTTCCAAGAGCGCTTCAGCTAACGCCTTCAAGCTGGTCATTTGTTCGGTCAAGACGCGCTTCGCGCGCTCATAGTTCTCCGTCACAAACCGTTTGATCTCAAGATCGATCTCCAACGCGACCTGATCGCTGACATCCCGCTTGGCCGAAAAATCACGGCCCAGGAAAACCGCATCCTCTTTCTGCCCGAACGTCAGCGGCCCCAACTTTTCACTCATTCCCCACTCACAGACCATTTTTCTCGCCAGATCCGTCGCGCGCTCCAAGTCGTTTCCGGCGCCGGTCGTGACATGCTGAAAGACCAGTTCTTCTGCAACCCGACCACCCATGAGAATCGCGAGCGTGTTATACAGGAATTCCTTCGAATAGTTATGGCGGTCGTCGGTCGGCAACTGCATCGTCAAGCCAAGAGCCCGGCCTCTGGGAATAATCGTCACTTTATGAACCGGATCGGTTCCCGGCAAGAGTTTCGCCATCAGTGCGTGGCCGGCCTCGTGATACGCCGTAATCCGTTTCTCCTCGTCTGTCAGCATCATGCTCTTGCGTTCGGCACCCATCATGACCTTGTCTTTCGCCATTTCGAAGTCCACAGTTTCGACTTCTTTCTTGTTTTGGCGGGCCGCCCATAACGCTGCTTCGTTCACAAGATTTTCCAAGTCCGCGCCTGAAAAACCGGGCGTCCCTCGGGCAATCTTTTCCAATTCTACGTTGGCTGCAACCGGCACCTTCTTCGTATGGACTTTGAGAATCTCTGATCGGCCGCGGAGATCCGGACGATTCACGACAACCTGGCGATCGAAACGGCCTGGGCGCAGCAAAGCCGGGTCAAGCACATCGGCCCGGTTGGTTGCTGCTACGAGAATGACGCCCTCGGTCGTGTCGAATCCATCCATTTCCACCAGCAGCTGATTGAGCGTCTGTTCGCGCTCATCATGGCCTCCGCCGAGCCCTGCGCCACGCAATCGACCGACCGCGTCAATTTCATCGATGAAAATGATACATGGCGCGTGCTTCTTCCCCTGCTCGAACAAATCGCGCACGCGGGACGCGCCGACACCGACAAACATTTCCACAAAATCCGATCCGCTGATGCTGAAGAACGGCACCCCGGCTTCACCCGCGATTGCTTTTGCCAAGAGCGTTTTCCCCGTTCCAGGAGGGCCGACGACCAACACACCCTTGGGGATACGGCCGCCGAGCTTCTGAAACTTCCTCGGATCTTTCAGGAACTCGACGATTTCGAGCACTTCTTCCTTCGCTTCATCGATACCTGCGACATCGGAGAACGTGATCTTTTTCCGCTCCTCAGTCAACATACGGGCACGGCTCTTTCCAAAGGACAAGGCCTTATTGCCCCCGACCTGCATTTGCCGCATGAGGAAAAACCAAAGGCCGAGGAAGAGAATGAACGGCCCCCAAGTCACGAGAAACGTGATGTACCAGGGACTTTCGTCCGGAGGCTTCACCTCGATCTGGACCCCTTTTTCACGGAACATCTTGACCATGTCAGGATAGTCTGCCGAATAGGTCCGGATGCGGGTCTTATCCTTGAGGACCCCGCTGATGTGGTTGCCCTTCATGACGACTTTCTCGAAATCGCCCTTGTCGAGTTTGGCCATAAAATCACTGAAAATGACTTCCTCTTCAGGGGCATGAGTCGGCACGCTGAACAAATTGAAGAGCAGAATCATGAACAAGCCGACCACGACCCAGAAAAGCAAGTTCTTGACCCTGGAATTCATCCGGATCTCCTTCGTGCTAACGTGATGCCCAAACGGAGTTTTCGATGCAACAAACTTGTCGTAATGTTAACACAGCCCTATTCTGATTGACAACAACGCGGGGTATTCCCTACTCGTCCTGCAGATCCTTTTGATCCAGGACAGCGAGGTACGGCAGGTTCCGATACTTCTGGCGATAGTCGAGCCCATATCCCACAATATACCGATCGGGAACTGTGAACCCGACGTACTCGACATGCACATCGGCAACACGGCGCTCCTGCTTGCTCAGGAGTGTACAGACATTGATGCTGCGCGGATTTTTTTTCGCAAGCGCTTTCAACAGATATTGTGCGGTCACACCTGAGTCGACGATGTCCTCGACCAGCAACACATCCTTGCCGGCGATCGGCTCGGTCAACTCCGTCAGCAGCTTCACCTTTGCCGCAGTCTTGCTTCGCGACCCGGAGGTCGTGACGATGATGAAATCGACTCGCACCGGAATTCGGATAGCTCGCGCCAAATCGGCATAAAACGCGTACGCCCCTTTCAGCACGCCAACCAGTACGAGGTCCTTGCCCGCATAATCGGCGCTGATCTGCCGGCCCATCTCACGAATGCGGGCGCGCATCTGCTCCTGTGTGACGATCGGCTTCCCAAACATACGTTCCATACCGCTAACTCTCCCGCTCTGTGAACAGCCCATCGACTGCAATGACCAGACATCGTTCGCTCGTCCCAGGCATAGACGACCGGCCATCCTGCCGATACCCGCTCACTCCAATACGGGCGCGCATCTGTTCCTGTGTGACAATCGGCTTCCCAAACTTATGTTTCATATCACTTCTTCCCCCTCATGGTGGGCGCTCCATCAACCGTAATGACCAAACACTGTTCGGTCGACGGAGTGAGAGCCGATCGGTCATCCTGCCGATACCCGACAACCCAGACGACTCGCTCTGCTGTCGCTACCACAGGAATTCTTGTCCGATCACTACCGCACACTTTCAGATCGGTGAAAAAATCCTGAAGTTTCTTCGAGCGCCCTTTCATGCCGAAAGGACAAAACCGATCCCCCTGCTGCCACGCTCGCACCATCAATGGTCCGTCGATTCGGTCGACATCCACCATAATACGATCTTTTTCATGTCCCGTCTCATGAATATTCTTCCGCAGCGATTGTTCCACATGGATGCGCTGCCCCGTGGCAACCCAGGTGATCGTCCCCGGGACAGGTAAGACCATCGGCACTGTCTGATGGGACCGATCATATGGCTGGTCTTGTGATGTCGGCGGACAGAACCGCACAACATCTTTACCAACGATCACAGACCCTGATGAAGTGGCAATGTTCGAAACTCTGTTCTTCCTCAGAACAGCCTGACGCACAAGCTCAACCGTGCGAAGACTCGGCGGTCGATCTACCGGACTGCATGTCTGCAGTGCTGAATGAATGAGCCGCCGCTGCACTGCGAGCGGCAGATCCCGCAGAAAGGATCGCTCGATCATCTGTCCGCCACCAGGCAACCGATCAATCCGATCAGCACTGAGCGCGGCAACGTGTCCATTCAGATACCCGTCGTCTTCACGGCAGACATCGGCGAGCCTGCAGAGGGCTTTCACGGATGCCGGCGACACCCGTTGCAAGGCCGGAATGATTTCGTGTCTGATCCGGTTCCGCAGATAGATCGGCTTATCATTACTGGAATCGAGACGAAACGACGACGCCTCACTCTGAAGATAGGCGAGGATCTCTCTCCGCCTAACCTCGTACAAAGGCCGTACGACGATGCCATCACGGCATGCTGGCATGCCGGAAAGACCGGGTAGTCCGGCCCCACGCAACATCCAGAGCAGTACCGTTTCAGCTTGATCGTCGGCCGTATGCCCGACGGCAATCCGATCCGCCCCGCATTGGTGGGCAATGGCTGTCAGACCGCTATAGCGCACATCACGGGCTGCGGCTTGGAGAGAAGTACCCCGTGCACGATTCCGGACATTGAGTTGCATTATATGAAGCGGGATCTCCAACCTCTGGCAGAGCGCTTCCACACACTCTTGATCGCCGTCCGATTCACTCCCACGCAACCCGTAATTACCGTGAACGGCACTCAGTGTGAGCCGCCATGGCGTCCGCAGCCGATGCAGCAGTGATACAAGCGCGACCGAATCCGGGCCGCCGGATACTGCGACAAGAAGATGCTGCCCCGGCTCAAACAAAGCTCTCGTTCGAATCGTTTTCACCATGTGATGGAGCAAGGGCGGCCACGCCCGGCGTCCGGTCCTGCTGGCTGATTCGATCGCTTCTGCGGCCATCACTTCCCCAACACCTCGCGATACTTCTGTAACATTATTCTGACCGAGTCCACATCACGTGCAATCTGACGACTTAATGCATCGGCCCCGGAAAACTGCCTATCAAGCCGAACTCGATCGACAAACTCGACGGTCATATGATGCCCATAGAGATCAGGCACATCATCAAACAGATGCACTTCGAGCAGCCGCTCGCCCGCGCCAAACGTAGGCCTGGTGCCGATGTATGCCACTGCATCGCAGCGCCGTTGGTTCCAAACCGCCACCGCTGCATACACCCCGTCCGCCGGGGCCACACGGTCAGGCGGCACAGCAAGATTCGCCGTTCGCCATCCCAATTCCTGCCCTCTCTGTGCGCCGGGAGCAACCACCCCGGTCATGGCATACTGCCGTCCAAGGAGAAGCGCCGCTTGAGCGACATCACCTGCTTGAATAAGTTGCCGGATCCTCGTTGAACTCACGACACCCCCGGATGCCGTTACCGGATCCATCGAATGCACAGCGAATCCATATCGGCTGCCCAGCGCCACAAGATCGGCAATCTTTCCAGCGCGCTTGTGCCCGAATCCAAAATGTTGTCCGACATACAATTCTTTCAGACCGAGTCCTCGCGACAATACCTGGTCAGCAAAGGCTTCCGGCGAAAGCATGGCAAAGGTCTCACTGAATTCCAGAAATACCACTTCGTCGATTCCTGCTTCTTCAAAACGGCCAAGCTTCTCTTCCGGGCCGGTCAAAAACCGCAGATCGACGTGCGGTGCCAGAATCTTCACTGGATGTGGATCGAACGTCAGCGCCAGTGCTGTTCCTCCGGCCTTGCGCGCAGTCTGTGACACTGCCAGCAAGAGAGCGCGATGCCCGATATGATGTCCATCGAAATTTCCAATCGTCGCGACGGGATACGGACGAACGCCCTCGCCCACATATCCTCGGGTCACCTTCATGGACATATTCAATGCAACAGCCGGACGGCGTCTTTGGCGAAATAGGAGAGAATAAGATCGGCGCCCGCCCGCTTGATCGCCAAGAGCGACTCCATGATTGCGCGCGATTCATCGAGCCAGCCGGCGCGTGCGGCAGCCTTGATCATGCTGTACTCGCCGCTCACCTGATACGCAGCAATCGGAAGGAGTGTTCGACTGCGCGCAGCCGCAATAATGTCCAAATAGGGCATGGCCGGTTTCACCATGACGATATCGGCTCCTTCCTCGATGTCGAGATCGATCTCACGAAGCGCTTCACGTGCATTGGCCGGATCCATCTGATAGGACTGCCGGTCGCCAAATTGTGGACTCGAAAAGGCCGCATCACGAAACGGCGCATAGAAACAGGAAGAGAATTTCGCCGCATAGGCCATGATCGGCACATCCGAGAACCCGGCCTGATCGAGCTCGTTTCTGATGGCCGCAACCCGGCCATCCATCATATCGGACGGTGCCACCATGTCGGCCCCGGCAGCGGCATGGGTGCGGGCCATCGCTCTCAAACAAGCCAGCGTGTCGTCGTTGAGAATCTTGCCGTCTTTGACGATGCCGCAATGTCCATGACTGGTGTACTCGTCGATACAGACATCGGTAATCACCATCAGGTTCGGCACCTGTGCTTTGACTGCTTTGATCGCCCGCTGCACGATGCCGTTCGGGTCCAGGCCGGCGCTACCCCATTCATCCTTCTGCGCAGGAATCCCGAATAGGATGATCGCCGGAATACCCAACGCATGGATCTCGCCGGCTTCTTTGAGCAACAAATCGATCGACAGACGGAACTGTCCCGGCATCGAAGCGATTTCCTCGCGCCGGCCCTGCCCTTCGACGATGAACAGCGGCGCAATAAAGTCCGCAGGAGACAGCACGGTCTCCCGCACCATCCGCCTGAGCGATTCATGTTGCCGAAGCCGACGAAGCCGCTGGATTGGAAACGCCATAGTGCCCTATTTCTTCCGGGGCAGATTCGTTAAGAATACGACAAGATCACGGACGGAAATCACCCCGACCAACTTACCGTCGCGCGTCACACCAAGGTGCCGCAGATGGGACTTGGCCATCAAATCATTCGCGTCGAGGAGTGTTTTGCTCTCCTCAATGGTCATAATGGGGGCGGACATGATTTGTTCCACCGTGGTCTTCGTTGCATCCGCTCCGGCGGCGACGACCCGGCGCATCATATCCGTGTCCGTCAAAATTCCGATAATTTCCCGTTCGTTGGTCACAAACAAACTACCGATCCCCCGATCGCGCATGATACGGGCGGCCGTCTGCGCATCGGTATCCCGCGCCACTGTGATGAACTTGTCTCGTGGAATCATGAATGACTTTACTGGAACCATGCCGTTACCTCCTTATAAATGTCCGATTACTCTCTGTTTTATGCCGTACCCGCCATAACCTGTTTCCGGCGTCCGCCATCATAATGGCAAACAATCGCGTCCACCAACGCCGGGATCGTATTTTCTCCCGGCACAATCGAAACCGTCAAACCAAATTCTTCGGCAGTCCTGGCGGTGATGGGCCCGATGCACGCCACCAGAACGGATCGCAAGAGCGGTCTCACCCGCTCCACACCCCCGAGCATCGTGACAAAATTGCGAACGGTCGACGAGCTCGTAAACGTCACAACATGAATCTGCCGATCAGACAGCTGCCGGCACCACTCCTCTCTGTCCCCGCTCGGAGTGATGGTGCGATAGACGGTCACCACATCGACATGGGCGCCACGTGCCCGCAGTTCGTCCGGCAATACCTCACGCGCCACCTCTGTGCGTGGGATGAGTATGCGCGCCTGCTTCAGATCCTGCCCTCCTAAGGCCGCAAGCACTCCTTCGGCTTGATAGTCGGCCGGCACGACATCCGCCCGGACCCCGAACTGTTCAAGCTCCTGAGCCGTACGAGGTCCGATACAGCAAACCTGCCGACCGGCCAGACACCGTGCATCCAATCCCTTCGCGCGCAGGCGAGTCATGAACCGGTCTACGCCATTTACGCTGGTAAAGATGACCCACTGATAGCTGCCGACGGATTCGATCGCCCGATCCACAGCAGTCCAATCTTCCGGTGGAACGATCCTGATGGTCGGTGCTTCAACAGGCTCCGCTCCATGGGCGTGCAGCAGATCGGCCAATTCCGCCGCCTGTTCCTTAGCCCGTGTCATCAAAACACGCTTGCCGAACAGCGGCCGCCGCTCGAACCAGTTCAATTGCTCCCTGAGTCGAACCACGTCGCCCACCACAATCACCGTCGGCGGCTCCATCTTGGCTGCCTCGGCTTTCCCCACAATATCAGCGAGGGTCCCAACCACCGTCTGTTGTGCGGCTCTGGTTCCCCAGCGAATAATCGCCGCCGGTGTGGCACTTGACCGCCCCTCAGCCGTTAAATTGGCGACGATCGCCGGCAAATTCTTCATACCCATGAGAAAGACCAAGGTGCCATGGCTCGTTGCAAGCCTCGGCCACTCTACCCCGGTTGATGGTTTGTCGGGATCTTCATGCCCGGTGACAAACGTGACCATGGAGGCCAACGTCCGATGGGTCACGGGAATGCCGGCATACGCCGGCGCCGCAACGGCGGCGGTGACACCGGGGACGACCTCAAACTCAATGCCGGCCGATGCCAACACTTCCGCCTCTTCTCCTCCACGCCCAAATACGAAGGGATCCCCGCCCTTGAGCCGCACGACGGTTTTGCCCTCCTGCGCCCGCTCGATCAGCAACCGGTTGATTTCATCTTGCGCCGGATATTTTCCTTTGCCTCGCCGCCCGACATACAATCGCTCCGCATGATCGGGCACATGGGTCAGAATGGCGGGATTGGCGAGATAATCGAACAACACCACATCCGCCCGCTCAAGACATTCCTTCCCACGAAGAGTCAGAAGCTTGGGATCGCCGGGACCGGCACCGACCAAATAGACCTTGCCGTTCAAGTGTGTCGCCGTCATCACACCGTTCCGTAAATATCACGAAGGATCTTGTCGCCGCCTCGTGCCAGCAGCCGTTCAGCCAGCTGGACACCCAGCGTGTGAGCATCTTGGCTCTTTCCTTGGATTCGATCACGAATAATTGTTTTGCCGTCAATGCCGGCCACAAGCCCATCCAGTATCACCTGTCCATCGGACAGCGTGGCATAGGCGGCGATCGGCACTTGGCAGCCTCCCTCCAAGCGCGCTAAGAATGCCCGTTCCGCCATGACGGCCGTCGCGGTGACGTGATCGTTCAGACGCTCTAACACGGAGCGCACGAACTGATCGCTGCTGCGCCCCTCAATACCCAAGGCGCCTTGTCCGATGGCCGGCAAGCTGACGACCGGGTCAAGATACTCGGTAATCTCCTGCGCCCAGGCCAATCGGTGCAAACCGGCGGCAGCCAATACGATCGCGTCGAACTGCCCTTCCTTGAGTTTTCTCAGTCTCGTATCCAGATTTCCTCGCAGCATCTCAATCCGGAGATCGGGCCGGGCGTTCAGAAGCTGCGCCTGCCGGCGAAGACTTGCCGTGCCGATCGTCGCCCCTTGTGGAAGATCCTTGAATGGACGTCCGTCACGGCTGATCAGCGCATCGCGCGCATCCTCGCGGACTGGCACACAAAGGATATCCAGCCCCTCAGGCAACTGCGCTGGCACATCTTTCATGCTGTGGACGGCCAAATCGATCTCGCCGGCAAGCAAGGCTTCTTCGATTTCCTTAACGAAGAGGCCTTTCCCTCCGATCTTAGCCAACGGCACATCGACAATCTTGTCGCCGGACGTCTGAATCTTCCGAAGCGTCACGCACACATCAGGCGCAACCGCATGAATGCGCGACTGAAACCATTCGCTTTGCTGCAGCGCCAGTTTGCTCCCCCTCGTCCCCAACGTCAGGTTCGAGCGTCGACCAGTGGGTATAGACACGAGCACAACCTCCTCGCTCTTGCGCTGATTGCGAATCAGCCCGCCCGCTTGCGAACCGACGCCGCCGGTTCCTCATGTGCGGATTCAACAGGATCAGGGGAGAGATACCGCAATCGGCTCTCACGATCTTCCTCTTCTGAACTTTGTGTCGAGGACTGGTCCAGATGGAAAAACCGGCGCGCCGCTTCGACAAAGGCCGGGCCATTCGATGAATTGACTTCGGCCTTGAGTGTCACCATCGTGCGATGGATCAATTTATTCACGATCGAGGACGCCATCCCTTCGACTAGTTCCCGATCCTGCTGAGAGAGATGAGCAAGGCGGCTCATCACTTTTTCGACTTCCGCCTGTTTAATTGCATCGACCCGGCTACGGAGAGCCACGATCGTGGGAGTCACCTCCAGAGCTTTCATCCACTCAAGCGTAGCGCCGACTTCCTCCACAACCATCCGCTCAGCCTTATCCGCTTCCTGCAACCGCTCCGCACGATTTTGCTCGACCCGTTGCTTCAGATCGTCGATATCGAACAAGAACGCATTATCGACGTGCCGAACAGCCGGATCGATGTTCCGCGGGACGGAGATATCGATCAAAAACATGGGGCGATTCCCACGCTTATCCACCGCCCGCTGCACATCCTCTGCGCCGATCAAATAGTGCGCGGCGCCGGTAGAGACCAGCACGATGTCCGCCGCCGCCATCTCGTCCTTGAATTGGTCGAACGGAACCGGCGTCCCACCGAACTTCTCCGCCAGATCGATCGCATGCTGCGGCGTCCTTGTGGTAATCCGCACCTGGTGGACACCCTGCGCGATCAAGTGCCGCGCCGCCAGTTTGGCCATTTCTCCGGCACCGACCAGCAACACGGTTTTCTCGTCGAGATTCGAGAAGATCTTCTTGGCCAACTCGACCGCCGCATAGCTGACCGAGACCGCCATCTCGGAAATTTTCGTCTCGGTCCGCACCCGTTTGGCGACCGAAATGGCCTTCTTGACGACTTTGTTCATGATGACGCCGGTCGTCTTATGCGCCAGGGCAACTTCGAACGCATTCTTGAGCTGCCCCAGGATCTGGGACTCGCCGATGATCATCGAATCCAGGCTTGCCGCGACCCTGAACAGGTGGGCGATAGCCCGATCCCCGGTATGCCAGTACAGATGCGGCGTCAATTGCTCGGATGACAACGACAAATGCGTATCGGCAAGAAATTCTTGGATGCGGGCGTAGCCCTCCTCGACGTCCTCCACGACCGAATAGACTTCGACTCGATTGCAGGTTGACAGCAGCACACCTTCCTTCACTCCGCGATAGGAACAGAGCCGGCCTAGCGCCTCGCCCAAGCGGCTTTCAGGCACGGCCAGTTTCTCACGAACCTCAACCGGCGCCGTCTTATGGCTCAGCCCTACCACGATCACATGCATGCTACGACAGGGCTCCGTGGCTCTTAAGCACGACTCCCACCAATGTCAGGATCACGCAGGCAAACCCGACCACCGTCAAATAGGCGGCGCGCTTCGCCCGCCACCCCACCGTCAACCGCCCCAACAAGACGAAAAAATAAAACAGCCAGGTTATCAGGGCCCCGGTCTGTTCCGGATTCCAATTCACATACGATCCGCGATCGAACTCGGCCGAGATCGCCCCGGTCACGATTCCCAGAGTCAACAATGGGAAGCCCAGGATGATCGATTGCTGATTGAGATGGTCGAGAAAATCGAGTGCCGGCAGCTTGCTATAGAGCACATTGAATCGTTTAGACTTGAGCAGGCGGTCTTGAATCAGGTACATCACACCGGCCACGAACGCGACGGTGAATCCCACGGTTCCCAGCATGCTGAGCGTGACATGGACCCAGAGGGTCTTGAATACGGGCTTGAGCGTGGGTACTGTCTCGGGAAGCGCTGCTGCCGATACCAGCGAGACCAGCGCAAGCGGAACCATGAAAGAGCCGAGTACATGAATCCGATGGCGAAACTCGACGACCAGAAACACGAGAATCATCATCCATGAAAAAAAGGAAAGCGCCTCGTAGAAACTAGGTGTGGCTGGCGATGACGCTGTCGCCATTCTGGCCACCAGGGCAATCGTGTGAAATACGAATCCTGCGGCCGTCACCCACAATGAGACTTTCGATAACGCATCGGAACGCCGCAGCAAATAAGTGAGAAACGACACCGTGGCCACGAAATACAACGCCATGGTGATCATAAAACAGACCGAAGCCATCAGGTCTACCCTTGTTCAATGCCGCGCACAAACGGTGTCCTTCGAGATAAGCGTGAAATTATATCGATGCAGCAAGAACGGAGTCAACAAAGGGCCTGCGCTGATATGACTGCTGACGATCCACAACCGAAGCCCGGCATTCTCTTTCTGGTCGCAGTGCCTATCGGAAATGTCGACGATCTGACAGTCCGTGCCATCCGAATCCTGCGCGAGGCCGATTTGATTGCCTCGGAAGATCCGGGGAAAACACGGCAACTGCTCTCCCATCATGGCATCGATGCAACGCTGACAAGTTACGGCCCCACGAACATCAAAGAAAAAGCGGACATCCTGCTCGATCGATTGCACCGAGGCGCCCAGATCGCGTTAGTGTCGGATTGCGGATCTCCGGTCATCGCCGACCCTGGCGCACTCCTTGTGACATTGGCCCACGCGCACGGCATTCAGGTGATCTCAATCCCCGGCCCCTCTGCCCTGACTGCGGCCGTCGCTTTGGCAGGACTCCCCTGCGAACGCTTTGTGTTTCTGGGACAACTACCGGAGACACGAGCGGGAATACGACGCTGTCTCTCCACTCATTCAATCGGCACAATCGACGCCGTTGCCTTCTGCAACGGCACGTCGCTTGAACTTGCACTGGACATAGTTGCCGATGTGGCGCCGCAATGTACTATCGTGCTCGCCTGCGATCTCACAAAACCGAATGAACGGATTATGCATGGAACAGTCTTTCAAATCCGACGAGACTTGAAGAATCTTCCAACACCCGAAGACATTACGCTGATTCTGACAGGAAAAAGAAAGCGGATCGAGTGGACTGGAAGGAACAAGAGTGCAACGCCCGCTCAGTCACTATCCTCACGGCGGATCAGCACTCGATAGGTCTGATCGATTCGTTCCTGCGCAAGCACCGTATGCCCTTCGTTTTCGACGCTACGAGGAACATTCCGGATCGGATCGCCGTCATCCAGCAAAACGGAAAGCACCTGCCCCTCCCGCATCGTTTCAAGTTTGAGCTTCGTCTTGACGAAGTTGTAGGGACAGATCACTCCGCGAAGGTCGAGTTCGGCATCGGACTGCTGAGTCATCGATTGATCTTGTTTCTCATCCATCGCGGCGCCTCACCTCATTGATACCACACGCCACATTACTTGCCGGCCTGTGAAGAAAAACCACACCAGGCAAGAATTCGACACACCTGCCAGACCTATCGCGAAACAAAAGGGGCAGCCCGAAGCTGCCCCTTCCGCTTAGTATTCTAAATCAAAACACAATTGAGAATTCTACTGCAGCCCCTTCACAAGATTGGGCTTCGACAAATCTGTTCCGTAGTCAGACTTGGTCTGTGTCTGCTGATAGCCCCATCCCGGCTGAGGTTCGCAATTCCAGCAAGGAGCGGATCCTGTAAATTCGCCGATGGTCGTATCGATGGTGCCCCCGATTTTCCCCGGCAACACAGAGCCGGCGACACCTCCGGTAACCCCTCCGCCAGTGACGGCCAAAGCGCGGTCATTGAGCGGATCAGGACGTTGACCGAGTCCTCCGAAACCTTTTCGCGTGGCCACAACATTCGTCACGGAGACTTCCAACACGATCTTTCGACCAACTCCGTATGGCTGATCCTTGGTCGTCTCTTCCACCACCTGCACCGTGACTTCGTCCCCTACGTTGAGCTCTCGAATCACCTGCATATTCGACCGATCGGACAGGCTCAAGGGAATGATCGTCCGGGCACCGTACCCGGCCTTGCCTTCCTGACCTTCGTCTTGCATGCGGCCTGCGCCCCCCGTTTCGATCATCAGTTTGCGTTGAGGTAAATCGAGCGCGAAAATGCGTCCCATCACCGTCTCAGGTTGAGATAACCGATCGAGAAACGTATTGCTATCGAACGCCTGAACGCGGTTTGCGCTTCCCGAGACATCGCCGACACCGGTGCCGACGCCCAGCGATGACCCTCCTGATGACTGCTGCAGACGCTCTTGTGCCGTTGCAACACCCACAGAGCCGACCAAACAAATCGTGGCTCCCAGTGCCAACACCTTACGCATGGACTGCCTCCTTATAATAGGTAAGAAACGATGGTGTACTGCCAAAAATCGCGTTGAAACAATCACCCTCATGGGACGAATATACAGATAACCCGACGGCAAACACGTTCATTTCCATAAAATCTGACAAGAAATTAGGCCAACCACACGACCCTGTCAAGAGGGTCCTCATTGCTCCAGTCTTATCCACTCCTCGTTTGGTGCCCAGAGGGAGGGTCGAACTCCCACTCTCTTGCGAGAACCGGATTTTGAGTCCGGCGCGTCTGCCAGTTCCGCCATCCGGGCATAGCCTCAAACGTACCTTCACACAGGGTGCTTTTCTAACATGATGCATCGAGAGGGTCAACCAGTATAGATCTCCAAAGCTATGCGTACCTCCATCACAACTGCCCCCTCAGAGTCTTATGAAAGCCTTGACAGGTTTTAGGCTCACAGCTGCCGAAAAGAGCGGGCTGACGGCGATAGCTGCCCCCCCCTGTTAAAGTGCCGGATGGTTGTGTACCGTATAAGTGATGCGGGAACACCGTGGCCACACGCTTCGGTCTCTTCCTTGATCGACGCCAGGCGCTAATCGGCGCAGGGGTGAAACCATGAATAAATCGATGCCGACAACCCATTCGCCTCACGTGAGGCTGGATATACTGGTCTTGGTCTATGTGCTGACCGTCGCCGGCTGCGCACAGCCAATCGAGACGATCGAAATGACATCTTTCGATCCATCGCATGATCAGATGGCGATTGCTGGCTACTACCGAGACGGGGCCATGGATATGCGGGAAAAAGCGGCCTCCCTTGCCGAGAGCGCCGTCCGGTATGAGCAACTCTTCGGACCTCAGTCGGATTGGGTGAGTGGAGCGCGGCAACTTTCACAATACTATGCCGCAGCGGCTCAAGAGCAGGAACGTCTGGCTAACGCCCATGCGGAAATTGCTCGAACAGGACGACAGCATCGCCAGTGAGTGCCATACAAAAGGAGGACCTATGAAACCCTCAGTGCTTTCCCGTTCAATCATACCGATCATACCGTTAATTTCGATGCTGCTGTTGATCTACGGCTGCGGGACGACTGTCGACCAAGGGAAACGAGGCCTGCGCTGGAACCCGTTCACATCAGGGCTGACAAAAGAGCCGCTCAGCGAAGGGTTCTATTGGCATGCGCCGTGGAATAAGGTGTTTGAGTACGACGTCAGGTATCAAAGCTTTACGGAAAAAGTGGATGCCTTAACTGCCGACGATCTCTCGGTCACGCTGCATGCGGCAATTACCATGAGACCCATTGGGGAGGAAATCTATTTCCTCGCTCAGGAAGTAGGGCACGGCTGGTATGCGCAGCTCGTCCGTCCACAGTTCCTCTCGGCCGTGCGCGGGGTCGTCGCGCAATATACGATGGTCTCGCTTCCTGAACGGAGCAGCGAAATCGGCAACAAGATCGAAGCGGTGATGGTCGAGTCGCTCAAGGGTCGGCATCTGGACGTGTACAGTGTGGCCTTGTCCGAAATCGAATTTCCTCAGATGGTCTTAAAATCCATTGAGCAGAAACAAGCGAAGGAGCAGGAAAAAGAGCAAAAAGAATTTGAGTTGGTTATTGCGCAGCGCAACGCCGAGATTGCGAGGATTCAAGCCAAAGGGGAAGGCGATGCCTTGCAAATTCGCGCTGAGGGCGAAGGAGAGAGTCTACGCATTCGCGCCAAGGGACAGTCACAAGCGCAGGAAATCATCACCAAAACTCTCACGCAGGATTATCTGAAGTACAAATTGTACGAGAACCCCAGCACCAAAACGATCATCGTGCCGGATAAGCTGAATGTGCCGATTATTGTAAATCCGGGATCGGATCATTCACGTTGAACGGCATATAGGAATCGGTCCGATAAAGAGGGCAGCGACTGCCTTGTATCGCTCGCAGCTCATGACGCACAACGCTCGCTTCGTGGGAAATAAGCCCACAAGCAATTCCACGAATGCTGGAGCCGTTGATAGGGATGCGAAAGTAGGATTATCAGGAGAATGATCGGCAGCAGACAAGGCGGAGAAACACTTCAACAACCCTTGAACTTTTTCGCGAGGCACGCTTTCGAGAGCCGCTTGGCTTCGGTCACCTGCGCGGGAGTCATCCGCTGTGCCACATCATCCCGGTTGGCTTCAGCCTGCTTCTGCTCATCGCCCTTTAAATGGACTGCGGCGATGTTCACCCACATGTATGCCCGCACATAGTCTTGTTGGACGCCCAAACCGGCGAAATACAGTTCTGCCAGATTGTTCTGCGCCAAAGCATGACCCTGTGCCGCTGCTTTTTCGTACCACTGCCGCGCCTGCACATAGTCCTTCGGCACGCCTTTGCCCTCAGCATACAACGCCCCAAGACTATTCTGGGCCTCTGCATTGCCTGCGGCTGCCTGGGATTCTAGATCCTTCGCCGACATTTCGGCGCCGTTTTTCGGATATGCTGCGCTCTGCTCGACGGGAAACAAGAGTGCAACGAAGAGAATGGTGATAGAAAGGCCGCGCATAGGCAGATAGTATCGCGCGGCGAGATGGAAAGCGTCAAGAGTGAGGATGCGTGGTGTTGCGATCGCGGGACTTTTTTTCATTGCGACACCTCTGCTAGAATGGCGGTCATCATTAGGCGCGTATTACAGCTCGCCCTTGATGATTTCCATCTACGTGCCACTGAACGAAAAAGAAGGAGTGTGACAGCCATGGCCGACGTTGCATGCGTGACCTGCGGACAAACAGGAGAAGCGATCACCGCTCCTCTGTTTCTCGGGAAACTCGAAACGGAGATCAAGGCCAAGGTCTGCCTCGGCTGCTGGAAGAAGTGGGAAGGAATGCGGGTCATGGTCATCAACGAATACCAGGTCAACCTGGGCGATGAAAGCGGACGCGACCTTGTCCGCAAACAGATGAAGGCCTTTTTGAAATTAGGTGAGCAGGCCGACTCATCGAAGGTGGCGGAAAACTTCCGACCGCCTACAAGCTGATCGCAGACGCCTGACCTGCCGTCATACCATTTCAAGTCATCCGACTTTCCCCTGTGTTGTCGCCGAGTTCGTTGACATCACGAATTCAGAAGTGATACAGTCCTCCATTCTTCCCCGTCCTTTTTCACGAAAGCGTGGGAGTTAAGAAGATTGTCGGAGCCTGGGTTATGATTACGCAGATGCAGGTTAAGGGGTTGATGTTTGACCCCTATAACAATGCCTATATTGTGATCTTGCGGGATGAGGATCAGGCAGATATGCTGCCTATTTGGGTCGGCAAATCAGAGGCCAGTTCGATCAGTCTGGCCCTGGAAAGTGTGGATCCTCCCCGTCCGATGACGCACGATTTCATGAAGGCCTATCTCGATGCCGTCAATGCAAAGGTCATCAGTGTCGTCATCACCGACCTGAGCGAGAACACGTATTTTGCCAAAATCCATTTGACCTATGAAGACTCGGAATACACGGTGGACTCACGACCCAGCGACGCCATTGCCCTTGCACTCCGATCTGAGGCTCCGATTTTTGCCAACGAGTCGGTCATCCGAAAGCAAACTTCGGAGGAGCTCGATCAATGGCTGGAAAATTTGAAGCCGGAAGACTTTGGAAAACTGGACTCCTGATTGGGCGCGCGCATGATACCGGAAGAAACACCGCAACCCACAGAACCCTTGATTGAGCTGACCGTCAACCGGGTCGTGGAAGACCCCAACACGGACACGCGGATTCTCGTTCTCTCACGTACCGATGGAACGCCCGAAAATTTTATGATCTGGGTCGGGGCTGCGGAAGGCGAGTCGATCCGGAGAGCGCTGGACACCTCGGTCACGCCGCGCCCCATGAGCCATGATTTGGTCAGGAGCTTCGGCGAACACCTGGGAATCATCACAGAACGAGTCGTCATCACGGACGTGAAGAGCAGCACCTATTTCGCCACCGTCTATCTTGAGAACAAAGGCGTCACACGCACCGTTGATGCCAGACCCAGCGATGCCATCGGGTTGGCCCTCCGCTGCCATGCCCCGATTTATGTGACACCGGATGTCTGGAAACGGCGCACCGGCCAGAACCTGGACGCGTGGCTGAATAAACTTGAGACCAAAAACATCGGAGCGCAGGAAGTTTAGCATCCATCAAGGCAGTTCATTCTATTAGGAGAAGTGGAGACCGTGTTATGACGTATCTCGAAAAACCAGCCGACGTGAAAGAAACCTGGCATCTGGTAGACGCAGAAGGAAAAACCCTGGGCCGCCTCGCCGCTCGCGTGGCCGGCATCCTGAGAGGGAAGCATCGCCCGACCTTTACCCCGAACGTCGACCTGGGCGACCATGTGGTAATCGTCAATGCCGAGAAGATTCACGTAAGCGGCAATAAGATGAAAGACAAGCTCTACCGGCACCATTCCGGTTATCCGGGTGGTCTGAAGACGACCAGCGCCGAACACCTGTTTCGCAAAGATCCTACCGAACTGCTGGTTCGGGCCATCGAGGGTATGCTCCCCAAGAATCCGCTCGGTAACGGCATGGCCAAGAAGCTCCGGGTCTATACCGGGCCTAACCATCCACATCACGCACAACGGCCGGAACCGATTTCCCTATAAGCACAGAATCAGAGAGAAGGAGGCGAGTCGCATGGCAGTGGTAACACAGTACGCAACAGGTCGGAGGAAATGTGCAATCGCAAGAGCCTGGGTCACCGGCACCGCCGGCGAGATCACAGTCAATGAGAAGCCATTAGAGAAGGCCTTCCCGCGCCTCACGCTCCGGCAAATCATCCAGTTGCCGCTTGAAATGGCGGGGGTCATGGGAAAGTATTCGATCAGCGCCACCGTATACGGTGGTGGACCGGCCGGACAAGCCGGCGCGCTTCGCCACGCGATTGCCCGGGCCCTGGTCGCAATGACTCCGACCACGCGGCCTCCGCTCAAGAAAGAGGGATTGCTCACAAGAGACTCTCGCGTGAAAGAACGAAAGAAGTACGGACAAAAGGGAGCCCGTAAGCGCTTCCAGTACTCCAAGCGCTAACGCATCGAGAAGCCGGTATTCGACACAAGAAAGGGAAGGCTTCTCGCCTTCCCTTTTTTGTGCCCAACGGCAAATTAACTCTGACCAATCAGCAGGTCACCTACGATGGGCAAGAAGTTTCGAGTGGCAATTGCAGGCGCCAGCGGATATGCGGGCGCAGAACTTGTTCGGCTCGCCGCCGCGCATCCTTTTTATGAAATTACTGCCGTCACATCCGAGAAATCGGCCGGCCAGCTGGTGTCAGCCGTCTTCCCCAGTCTCACCGGCGTTGTAGAACATCGCTTCGAGGCACTGGCCCCGGAAGCCTTGGCTGAACGGGCGGACGCAGTGTTCCTGGCACTTCCCCACACTAAGTCACAGGACCCGGTTGCATTGTGTATGAAAGCGGGCAAGCTGGTTGTCGATCTCAGCGCCGATTATCGCCTCAAGGATGTCGCCGCCTACGAACAGTGGTACCAAACCCCGCATACGCACCCACGCCTCTTAGAAGAAGCGGTCTATGGTTTGCCGGAACTCCATCGGGAAGCCATTGCCAAGGCAAGACTAGTCGCCTCGCCGGGCTGTTATCCGACTGCCGCCATCTTGCAGCTCGCGCCCCTCATCGCCAAGAATCTGGTGCAGCCTGATCTGATTGTGATCGATGCAAAGTCCGGGATCTCCGGAGCCGGACGCAGTCCTGCTCTCCCCTACCACTTCCCGGAAGCCCATGAATCACTGGAACCGTACAAGATCGGCAAGCATCGGCATATACCTGAAATCGAACAAGAGCTGTCCGGCATGACCGGAAAGACCGGATCGGTCACCGTCACCTTTACACCGCACCTGGTACCAATGAATCGTGGAATTCTCAGTACGGCGTACTGCAAGCTGGTGCATGACATGACGCTCGCCGACCTCCGGTCTTTGTATAGGGAATTTTACAAGGGAGAGCGGTTTGTCCGGCTCTATGAGGATATCGTCCCCAATCCCCGATATATCAGAGGCTCTAATTTTTGCGACGTCGGGGTCTACACCGATCCGCGGGCCGGATGGGTGGTAACAGTCGCCGCCGTCGACAATCTGGTAAAAGGCGCCGCAGGCCAGGCCATCCAAGCCATGAATCTGATGATGGGGCTCCCTGAAGAGAGCGGGCTTACCCTGCCGGGCAGCTACCCGTAATGAGCAACTGACAACAATCGATTGTTTCAACCCACACTTCCAACGACTGACCGTGAAGACAAAGCAGACCTCCGGTGTGACCGCGCCTTTAGGCTTTGAAGCAGCCGGCATCCATTGCGGAATCAAGAAGCCGGGAATCCTCGATCTGGCTCTTGTCGTATCAACCGTCAGCGGGCCGATCGCCGGTGTGTTCACAAAAAACCAGGTTGCCGCCGCTCCGGTGATTCTCGATCGATTGCACCTCCGGCGGCGGCAGGGCCGCGCCATCATTGTGAATAGCGGAAACGCGAACGCCTGCACAGGGGCGAATGGACTTGCTTCGGCGCAGGTCATGGCCTCGACCGTCGCGCAAGGTCTTGCTATTCCCGTGCACCAAGTCTTTGTCGGATCAACCGGCGTCATCGGGCGCGTGCTGCCGATTGATCGAATCAAAACGGGAATCCCGGCCTTGATCGCTCAACTCAGCAGCCGAGGCGGGCCCCAGGCCGCCCAAGCCATTCTGACCACCGATCTCCGTCCAAAAACCGTCGTCCTTCGAGGCAAGATCGGCAACAAAGTCGTGACCATAGGCGGCATGGCCAAAGGCTCCGGAATGATCCATCCCAATATGGCCACGATGCTGGCGTATCTGACCACCGATGCGGCGATTGCGCCTGCAGCGCTTCAGCATGCGCTCAAGTCCGCGGTCGACCAATCGTTCAATTGCATTACCGTGGACGGCGACACCAGCACCAACGACACGGTTCTCTGTCTGGCTAACGGACTGGCCAAGAATTCTCTGATCCGTCAAGGGACGGCCCACTATCGACGTTTCACCCAACTCCTGACCGAAGCCTCTGAACAGCTGGCCCTCGCCATTTGCCGGGACGGTGAAGGCGTGACCAAAGTCGTGAAGGTCCTGGTGACAGGAGCTGCAACAGTGACAGCCGCGAAACGTGTGGCGGCCACGATTGCTACGTCCAATCTCGTCAAGACCGCTCTGTTTGGAGAGGACGCCAACTGGGGCCGAGTCATGGGCGCCATCGGCCGATCCAACGTTCGCATCAAGCCACACAACGTGACGGTGCGCTTCAATGACGTGGTGATGGTCAAGCGAGGCATGGGAGTGGGGCTCGCGGCAGAACAGAAGATCGCACAGGTCTTCAAACACAAAGAATTTACGATTGCGGTGGATCTTGGGGATGGCCGGGCGCAGGCGCACATGTGGACGACCGACCTCTCATACGACTACGTCCGCATCAACGCAAGCTATCGATCTTAAGCCGGAATTCTCCGGCAGCGTCTTGAAAACACACAGGGACTGTGATAGCGTGCCGAGGCTTTAGCAGTGGCACCACTCTATTCGTCCAATTTAGGACCGATAGAACATATTCAAATTCAACATCGGCGCACAGACGCGCCGCTTGGCTTGAGAATAAGGGGCCGGTCCCCTCGTCCGTCGTACGGGCGCTCTGCAAGTCTCGGAGGAGGTGAAGGCATGGCAGTCGTAGCAATCAAGGAACTCTTGGAAGCCGGTGTGCACTTCGGGCACCAAACGAACCGCTGGAATCCAAAAATGAAGAGATTCCTCTTCGGCGAGCGGAACGGCATCTATATCATCGATCTTCAACAGACGCTCGCGCGCATGGAACAGGCCTATGCCTTCGTCCGGGATATCGTGGCAGGGGGCGACTCCGTCCTGTTCATCGGCACCAAGCGTCAGGCGGCGGAAATCCTCGAAGAAGAAGCGAAGCGGGCGAATATGTTCTTCGTGAACCAGCGCTGGCTCGGCGGCATGCTGACGAATTTCCAGACCATCCGCCGCAGCATCGACAAAATGAAGAAAATGGAAGCCACGCTGGAGAATCCCAGCGCGCACGGCCTCAAGAAAAAAGAAATCCTTCTGATGCAGAAGGACATTGCCAAACTCCAAAAGTACCTCTCCGGCATTAAGAACATGCGCGGCCTTCCGGGCGCGGTCTTCGTACTCGACACCAGAATCGAAAAAATCGCCGTGCAAGAGGCGACCAGGTTGGATATTCCCGTCATCGCCATCCTGGACAGCAATTGCGATCCGGATTACATCACCCACCCGATTCCGGGAAACGACGATGCAATCCGTTCGATCAAGCTCATCACGTCCAAGATTGCAGACGCGTGCATCGAAGGCGCGCACCTCAAGACTCAGCGTGAAGAAGCGGAGTTCCAGGCTGCGCCGGCCGGCGGAGACAAGAAACCGGCTGCGCGTCTTGAAAGCGTCCCGGCGTCATAACACATATTGTATAGGTTCAGTACCGTTCTCACTCGGCCGAACTGCAAAGGATGAAGGATAACGGACCATGGCAGGATCAAGTCAGCTAGTCAAAGAGCTTCGGGAAAAAACCGGGGCCGGCATTCTGGATTGCCAGAAAGCGCTTACCGAAAACGGCGACGACATTGAAAAGTCGATCGACTATCTCCGTCAAAAGGGGCTCGCGGCAGCCGCGAAGAAGTCCGGACGTGAGACGAATCAGGGGCTGGTTCACGCCTATATCCATATGGGCGGAAAAATCGGGGTCCTCATCGAGGTCAACTGCGAGACGGACTTCGTTGCCCGCAATGATGAATTCAAAGCGTTCGTCAATGATCTTGCGCTGCAGGTCGCGGCGGCGAAGCCCGTCTACGTCAGACGCGAAGACATTCCCAAGGACCTCATCGACAAGGAACGCGTGATCTACGAAGGACAAGCCAAGGAGATGGGAAAGCCGCCTGCGGCCTGGCCGAAAATCGTGGATGGAAAACTTGAAAAGTTCTTCCAGGAAAGCTGCCTGATGGAACAATCCTTTATCAAGGACCCGGCCGTCACGATCAAGGATCTCCTGGCTCAGAAAATCGCCAAGATCGGCGAAAACATGAACATCCGCCGATTCACCCGCTTTCAGCTAGGCGAAGTATGACCTCTGCCAAATACCGGCGCCTCCTTCTGAAAGTCAGCGGGGAGATGCTCGCCGGTGAGCAGGGCTACGGCATTCAACCCTCTATCCTCCAAGGCCTGGCAGAAGAGATCGCCTCCGTTGCCGCACTCGGCACCCAAGTCGCCGTAGTGATCGGAGGCGGAAACATTTTCCGTGGCATCGCAGCCAGCGCGTCCGGCATGGAACGCGCCTCCGCTGATTACATGGGGATGCTTGCCACCGTCCTCAATGCCCTTGCGCTGCAAAACGCGCTGGAGAAGGCCGGCGTGATCACCCGGGTACAATCTGCTATCGAGATGCGTCAACTGGCGGAAGGCTATATCCGCCGGAGAGCGATCCGTCATCTGGAAAAAAACCGGGTGGTCATCTTCGCTGGCGGAACCGGCAATCCCTATTTCTCGACCGACACTGCCGCCGCGCTTCGCGCCATGGAAATCGGCGCGCAAGTCATCATGAAGGGCACCAAGGTGGACGGCATTTATGATGCCGACCCCATGAAGCATCCCGATGCAAAGAAGTACTCGGAAATCCCCTTTATGTCGATCCTGAATCAGAACCTCAAAGTAATGGATGCAACAGCCATCAGCCTCTGCATGGATAATAATCTGCCCTTGATCGTGTTCAACCTCAAAGTGCAGGGCAACTTCAAACGTGTGGCCGCAGGCGAACCGATCGGGACCCTGGTCACACCCAGCAACCGCTGACCCGATTACGGAGTGTCGCCATGTCCAACGCCGCCCCAATTAAGCAAAAACTCACGACTCATATGGACCAGTCCGTAGAACATTTGAAGCGGGACCTCGCCGGGCTCCGCACCGGCCGGGCCTCAGTTGCGCTTCTGGACGGAGTGCGCGTCGACTATTACGGCACCATGACGCCGCTGAAGCAGGTCTCCAATATCTCTACGCCGGAAGCAAGATTGCTCACCATCCAACCCTGGGAACCGAACCTGATTAAAGAAATTGAGAAGGCCCTGGCCAATTCAGGATTGGGATTGAACCCTTCGAACGACGGCAAAATGATTCGCGTGCCCCTCCCGCCGCTCACGGAAGAGCGCCGCAAGGAATTGACGAAGATCTGCAAAAAGCACGGCGAAGACACGAAAGTGCAGATTCGCGGCTTCCGTCGCGATGCCAACGAAGAGTTGAAGAAACTTCAAAAAGATGCGAAGCTCACCGAAGACGAGCTGCGGAAGGCCGAACAAGAGACCCAAAAGCTCACCGAACAATACGGACAAAAGATCGACGAGATCATCAAGAAAAAGGAACAGGAGATCATGGAAGTCTGAGGCCCAGGCTTCCGTCCTGGCCCCCAGCGTGCCGACTACTTCGACTTTTCTTCCAACGTGCGTTTCTGTCGATCTTTCCGCATTAGCCCATAATGTAGCTCAATTCAGGAAAGTCCTCTCGCCCGGCTGCGACGTCCTGGCGGTCATCAAGGCCAATGCCTATGGCCACGGGTCGGTTCAAACCGCCAAGGCGCTGATTCGGCAAGGCGTGTCTCGCGTGGCGGTGGTCTCGATCGAGGAAGGGGTCACGCTTCGGCAAGCGGGCATCAACGCGCCGATCGTCATCTTGGGGCCGGTGTTTCACGAACAATTCACCGACCTCTTCACACACCAACTGACTCCGGTGGTCAGCGATGCCGCCATTTTGCCGGCATTAGGGCAAGCCGCCTCATCGCTTCCAAGCCCCTACCCGATTCATCTCAAGGTCGAGACAGGTATGGGACGGCTGGGGCTCACGCACGCTGAGCTTGTCGATCTATTCAGCTCGCGCAGATTCCCGCACGCCTTGCACCTGGAAGGGCTGATGACCCATCTTGCCGACGCCGACGGGCCGGCCACGGACACGACGGAAGAACAGCTGACCCGGTTCCGCAAGGCTATAGAAATCGTCCGGGCTAGCGGGTTCAGGGTGCCGTTGATCCATGCCGCCAATAGCGCCGGAGCCGTACGCTTTCCGGACGCACAATTCTCGCTCGTGCGCCCCGGCATCATGCTCTATGGCTACCACACCCTGCCTGCATCCATCGCCGCGCCGGACTTGAAACCAGTCCTCACGCTCCGCACCACGATTGCCCAACTGCGAACCGTGCAAGCAGGACACAAGGTCAGCTATAACGGCACCTTCACCGCCAAGACGCCGACCAAGATCGCGATCCTCCCTATCGGCTACGCCGATGGGTTGAGCCGTCACCTCTCGAATCGAGGCTCTGTGCTCATCCGCGGTCAACGCGCGCCCATCGCCGGCCTGGTATGCATGGATATGATTATGGTGGACGTCACTAAGATTGCAGGCGCTTCCGTCGGCGATGAGGCCGTCATCATCGGACGCCAGGGCGACGAACAGATCACCGCCGACGACATTGCCAAATGGACCGGCACGATCGCCTATGAAGTCCTCTGCACCATCGGCCCGCGCGTACCGCGTCTCTATCACGAAGGCTAACCGCTCGCACGCCGACGGCTAGATCTACCCCTATTACTCTGCCACCGGCTCACGGGCCTACGTGAGAACCCGTCTCCCCATAGTCGCCATCGTCCTCAAATGATGTCCGGCGGGCATTCGCGCGATTCAAGACATGATAGACAATGGCTACATCTGCTGTACGCAACGAGCGTCCCATACATATCCTCAATTCATGTCTCTAGGACCAATACTGGTTCCTGACAAATTTTTGTCTTCAATAGCCAGCTGTCTTCTGTAAGCATGTCTTTGCCAAATAACCTCGATAATTATGTGTCCAAAAGGAATAAGGAACACTACTCCAAGCTGAGCTACGTCCACAAAACTTGGAGGTTCTATAGGAAGTCCCAGTAATTCGTGAACACAATCAAATGACGACAGAACTGCGAGGACTGCACCAAGTGCTGCGAAAACCCACCAGGCAGGGCTAATGGAGATCCCTCTAGTCGGTCCACTAGTTATCACCCAACCGAAGATTCTATAGCCCGAGATCAAGGCACACACTATGATAGTAGCTGTAATGAATTCGATGAAGTTGAACTTACCCTGATCTGGCAAACCAATGACAAAGGAGGTCATAACGGACAAAGCGATATAGATCCCCTCGATGGACAAAGGTGTTATGGCAACAGCTTCAATAGTTAAAATAACTTTGCTGATTTTGTTCATATCTTCCGAGGAATGTCTGCATGCCGAGCAGTTGCTAGCCGCATTGTCCTCAGGAAAGTATACCTGACCACAACGTTCTTAAAAGCTGGGAAGGCATTGAGCGAGAAGGGTTTGAGGGACAAAAGAATAGGGACGTTCTACGTTTCCACCAGTTTCTGCGGGCGACTGATGGGCCAAAGACTCGCATCGAGGCCCAAGAGTGCGGCCATTCGCTCATTTAGCTTTTCGATCCAAAAGACCACAGCACGACCATTGCCATGATTGATGACGCGGTAGCAGTAGTCCCCGACTCCAGCTCGCTCTGTGCGTGGCACACTTATACCCCCGCCAGTTCATCAACCTATCAAGAAATGTAGAATGTCCCCATCTCTTTCCTCATGGTTCAAGATTCGCCCCCTAGCCTTGCATCGGGAACGTCTTTCACAACGAAATGCGGTACAAAGCGGCTCTGATTCCCATGGATCAGACCGCGATCCTCCCGAATTCCCATCCCTGCCGGCTCGTTCCCGACCACCCAGGATCCGATCACCGGGTGCCATCCCCCGAATACCGGCAACGGCACGTACTGCTGATAGACCGAGTTCTGCGCATCGTAGGGTCCGGCGGTCGTCAGTACCTGATCCCCGTTCACGATTAATATATTGGCGCCTTCGCGTGGCCAAAATGGCTTCCTGACATAGGCGGCACAGTCTCCCGGTCCGGAAAAGAAAGCGGGCAACAGATTCGGGTGATCCGGATACCACTCCCACAGCAACGCGAGCAGACCTTTGTGGCTGAGCACCTGCTTCCAGGCAGGCTCCAGCACCATCATCGAAGACCGGGGCAGCTCCGACGCAAATGCGTCCTGACACATCCATTCCCAGGGATAGAGCTTGAAGAGCGCTGAGATCGGCTCGTTCCGGTGATCCACAAACCGCCGCCTCCCCGGCTCCCACCCGATCTGTTCGATCGGCAAAGTCTGCACGCGCCACCCGGCCTGGTTCGCCGTATCGGCCAGATAGGTCACCGTCTGCCGATCCTCATCGCTCCCATCCAAACAGGCCAAATGGAGCAGATCGTTCGAGGTTTGCCGACGGATCGCGCGCCACTGCCCGATCAACCGCTCATGCAGACTATTGAATTGATCCGCCTCCGGACAGATCTCTCGCAGCCATCCCCATTGACCGACCGCTGCTTCCAGCAATGAGGTCGGCGTATCAGCGTTGTACTCGAGCAATTTCGGCGACCCGATCCCGTCATACCAGAAATCAAACCGCCCATAGAGCGACGGGTCCTGCCGCTCACACGAATCGATGATCCGGGGCCGCCATTGTTCGGGGATGCGGAGATCGGCAAAACGGTCCTCGCGGATGATCCGCTCGACCGCCTCGACACAGAGCCGATGCAGCGAGGCCGTGGCCGATGCGAGACAATCAACCTGCGCCTCGCTCAACTCATAGGCGGCATCCTCCCGCCAATAGCCGCCGTCCAGACTGTGATAGGTGACGCCGACCCGATCGAGTTGCGCCGGCCAATCGGCGCGCGGCTGCATCGTACGACGATGCATGGCTAGGCCCCCTCTTCCGGCCTATAGAATTGGCCGCCGGTCCTGCCGAATCCGCCGCGTTGGCACCCGGCCGTCAGATCATCGCCTGAACGACCGTCGAATCCCGGCATGGCAGCAGCGATCAACCCCGGTTCATTCATCTGATCGCCTCGCACAGACGAACCATCCGGTCCCTGCCACACAGCGATCCACACCATCTCTCCTAAGCCATCCGCTGCCGCGGCCAGACTCACCCGCACCTCGGTTGAATACCGCGGACGAGAAGGCACCGGGCCGGGCATAGGCCCATCCGGCCATTTCTTTTCCATGGGAACCTTTCGCTCGAAATAGAAGACCCGGGAAGGAACAGGGAAACTGGCTGAGCTCACAGCCAGCCGGACACGCGCACGCAGACATCTTACACGGATTGAGGGCTCGCTGGGTGAGTCAACTGCAGGCACATCATGACGAGATAAATCCACAGATAGGACAAAGCGACCTGTAGAAAGGTGCGTGCATGGCTCACGATCCGCCCCTTCCATTCTTTGCGACTTCAATGGGCCATTGCTGCTAACATGTCTCGCACCGCAGAATCTCGCAACCGTGACCACAAGGAACGACCGTGAACCGAATGACCCTCCTCGCCACCTCTATTCTGTTGGTACTGTCCAGCCTTCTTCCCGCCTCTGTGGCCCAGGCAGAAAACGGCTCTCTCAATAGCGGCTCCAGCTCGTCGCGGAACGCAGCTATCCAAAAGACCGGCAGCGCCGACGAATCGCCAGCCGGTCGCACCCAGACAAACGAGGCCGAAGGGCCGTCCCCAGAGGCCGCTCATACCAGCAAGAGTCTGGAACCCCTGGGCGTTCTGTTGCTCCTGCTATTCCTGGGAGCGGCGACAGTTTTCTACTACCTCAAAATACAGCGCCCCTCCCTCCCCGACTTTTCCGGACTCGCCGGGCGCGACCTCGCAATTGATAACCGGTCAGAAACGCCGTCTCGCACACACAAAAGAAACCTGTCGATTGACCAGGTCACCTCCGCGGATAAAGCCACCTTCCAGCAACTACTGAGCGACGTTCAAGCAGCCTGGAGCAGGCAGGATCTGGCCGGATTGCGGCAATTCGTGACACCGGACATGCTGAACTACTTCAGCGCCGCCCTGGCCGATCACACCAAACAGAACATCCACAACCATGTAGAAGATGTGATCTTGCTCCAGGCCGAAGTCTTGGAAGCCTGGATGGAAGGCACCGCCTACTACGTGTCCGCAGGGCTTCGCTGGAGCGCCCGTGACTACAACCTGTCCCTGACCAAGCAGCGCGGCGAGCCAGGATATGTCGTCACAGGCAGCGAAGAGACGCCAACCGAGTCGCGCGAAATTTGGACCTTCGTGCGCGATCAAGATGGCACATGGCTGCTCTCAGCGATTCAGCAATAAGAAAAGCGGAACGGGCGGGATGAGACGTGCAACATGAACAGTGAAACGAGGCGAGAGAGTGGCTGCCTGGTCAACCGATTGCCCCCTGCCAGAGAAACTAGAGAGCCTTCATTCACCACTGGATGGATAGGCTCAGAGCCGCTGCAGTGACCGGCCACGCAATTAGATTTCGGGCCACGCGTGCCGCGTCTCTATCACGAAGGCTGAGGTGCCCTCGTCCTCGTGCCCGTACTCTCACTGGCCTTCCGGTTCCCACTCACTCGCCAATTTCTTGGCTTTTTTAATTTGAGCCTCCGTCATCCCTTTGGCCAGGATATCACGCAGCATAGGCGCGGACTTATCTCCGTTCGTCGCGGCCAGACTGATCCACATATACGCCTTGACCTTATCTTTCGGCACTCCTTCCCCGTCATCGTACATAATCCCGAGTTTCGTTTGACAAAGAGCGTCTTTTTGATTTGCCCCTAGACGAAACCATCGCAGGGCTTGCTGATAGTCCTTCGGACCGCCTTCTCCATTAAAATACAAGGTGCCCAGGCCGAACTGCGCCTTGGCCTGTCCCTGCGCCGCAGCTTTGGCATACCACTTCCTGGCTTGTGCATCGTCCTGCGGCACCCCCCGGCCCTTGTGATACAGCAACCCCACGTGATACTGCGCCTGGGCATCGCCCTGCTCCGCCAGCGGTAGCCACTCACGCATGGCCGTGGCATAGTCTTCACTGTCGTAGGCCTTCATGCCAGCCTGGAAATCAGCCCACGCCGGTACGGCGAGACAGAAGACCGACAACGCAAGAGTAAGAATCAATCGCAACGACATAGGCACCTCGCAAAAAAGGCGCATTCTAAAAGAATCGCACCGGGAGGTGCAAGGTCAACCACGAGGCAATCATTTGTGTCAGCCTATCTGCTCCGGTACTTCTCAGACAGGTGTGTGACCGCTTGTTCGGCGTGTTTCGTCACCACATCCGCATGACCTGCTTTCCCATGCTCAATGGCCTGTTTGAGTTCCTTGATCCCTGCGTCCACATGCGGAGCCTCGCCGGCCTTCAGGGCAGACTGTAGCGCCGCTTCCGCACTGGTCAGGAGTGCACTCACATGACCCTGTCGGCCATGGTCCGCCGCCTCTGTGGCAAGCGTGATGGCCTCGTGGCGCTGCTGCTCCTCAGCACGTATCACGTCACGCCTGGCCCCGCCTTCGCCAAATACCGGTTGCAACGGCAACACCGTAGCGGTGACGAGGACGAACATGGAAGCGAGTGCGACAGCACGTGGCATAGTATTTCGTGTCATCAGAATTCTCCCTTCTTAAACAAAGTGAACCAACCTCGGTGAACACTCTGTTCCAACGTGTGGACGACTCGATGGCCCGTCCGTCTTTTTGCCGGGTTATTGTACCATGCGTCCGCCCGGAACCTCCCCAGGGAGAGACGATACCGGGACATTCTACTTTTTCCAAGTAGCGTGATCTAGGACTCTGACCGGTGGAACAAGGCTACGCACGGCGCCGGACAGGCGCGCACCTGGAAACTTAGAATGTCTCCATTTTTCGTCTCACTCCTTAACTAGACGCTACTACAACCCGCGGTTTAGGAAAGCTTTTACTAATCCCACTCCGGCCTACTCAGACTCACTCAGGCCAACCAGAACCAAGAGTTAGGAGAAAAGTGAACTTTGGCTGGAGTGGGCTGGAATGAGCTGGAGTTGAGCACAAAATGAGCACAACGTAGGATCATTTATTTACATAAACGAGTATCTGACCAAGTGAGGTGCCTTTGGTCCACTGTCCACGAACAGGCCCTTGACTCATCATTGAGATACGCTGCCGTCCGTCAGGAAGCTGAGATGCGACGCTTGGATTGCCGCCACTAAGTTGCGTCCAGTAGTTGACAAGAAACTTTGAAACAACTGTTGTGTATGCCCCGTGCACTTCCGATGATCCCTTGTATGCTCCCAAAAGAGCGCGAATCGCATCTTGGCTATCAACAAAGATCGAAACAGATTCTCCACCAGCCAATCCAGAGGGTTTCCCCTGTTCCACGAATGAGATTGTGGGTAGTGTTTCAATACCAAATTCGGGCAGGCTCATGTTGAGAGGAGGAGTTTGGTGGAGGCCGAGCTTGCCAAGACGTTGATCAAAACATTTCAAGGTTCCCAAAGGAGTCTCAGGTGTTATCCCAAAATCCGCGCAACGATCAGGGGACATGACACAACCGAAACAAGCGAAGGCAGCAATAACAAGGAGAATTACGATCCGCCTCATGCAGCAGTTCTCCGTTTCATGGGAATTTATGGGGTTAGCCCCTCGTGCTAGTCTCTCTCTCTGGACCGTCTCAGCTTGCGACGAGCTTAGACATCGGCATGCCAAGCCAACGATGACGCTTCAGCGAACGTCAACCCTTGCAGGACCGCCCATCCTAGATTGATCCCAACCACTACCACTGGTTCTTGGAGTCCTTTCATCTCATGGAACACGTACAGTCTCCAGGCCGTGTTTCTTTAGAACATGCGCAACCCTTTTTAGCGAGCGCATCGCTATCAAGCGTTTATTCGATTGCATTAGAATTCTCCGCTGAAGAATCAAAAATCAGCACCCTATCGCGAGTATCGTCAGGCGCATGCCCCTGATCCTTTGCTCTCTGAATCCAATACCGAGCTTGAGTCTCATCCTTCAGGACTCCTTGCCCGTGTTTGTACATTATCCCCAAGATCAGCTGCGCCTCAGGATGACCTTTCTTTGCGGCCGCGACGAACAGCGTAGCTGCCTCTGTAAACTCCCACCTATAGTAAGACTCCAGCCCCTTCCTATATTCGTCATTTCCGACCGTCTTAATTACGACAATGTCCTTCTTTCCAGAGAATCCGGCGCTACGAGCTTTTGCTCGCCACCTGTAGGCTTCTGCTTTATCTGGGTCTACACCCAACCCCTTCATGTACATATCAGCCAGACCGTTCATTGCAAGTGCATACCCTTGATTTGCTGCTTCCCTAAACCAGAAAATGGCCTGCTTATAATCTTGCTGAACGCCTTGGCCTGCCGCATACATGACGCCCAAGTTGTTTTGTGCGTTGGGCAATCCTAGACTGGCTGCTTTACGAAACAAGAGGAGGGCCTGATTGTAGTCAAGTGGCACGCCCTGCCCTCGAAGGTACATCCTGCCGACAATGTTTTGAGCCATCGCAACACCAGCTTCGGCCAATGGATTTAGCTTGCCGAATGCCACATCGTATTCTCCCTTTTCAAAAGCGAACAATCCTTCCTCTAAGTCAGTAGTTTTTGGCGCGAGAATTGACGCTATATCTGGAGCCCACACCTTCCAAGCCTCGAATGCGCGTTTCCCATCTTCCGCTCTCATAGTGGGATCTAATTTGACGCGTTTTAAGAGGAAATATTTTGTGGCAGGGCTCTGCGACGAGCTAATACTAATGTTTTCGTCGCTAATAATGTTAACGATCAAAATGTCGTCACGGCCCGCCTGTTTCACTTCCGACACATAACGCAACTTATTGTCCTGTCTGGGAAGAAGTTGATACATCAGCTTCTTCTCCAACGTGTATGCACTCACCGCAATAGCGCTATCGGTAAACTCGTATATCATTTGAAACATGAGTCCTGACGACACCGAGATCCACTGCAAATCTTGGGAGGACGGTGGGGAATTCTTCAACAGCCCTTCCGTTGCCTTCATATCCACTACCCATGTTCCTTTCAGGGCATGAGGGCTTTGGGCAAAAGTCGTTGAATGAAGAGCTTGTAGGAGTACCATCATCAAAATCATTGATCCGGTTTTCTTCATTAGGCCATCCTTCTCGAGAGACAAATAAGGCATATTATCTCTTCAAACTTACCACTTTGCTGAGGATTGAAAAGATTCTTTGCTGGCATGAACTATGTGTGACGAGGATGAGAGGCAGAAGAATAGGGGTTGGATGATCTGGTCCGTGTTTCGTGGATACCGGCTTACCAAAGAAGGGCAAGCATTTGCCTGGCAAGATCGGCTGTCTGAAGGCGTGTCAAAAACGTTGTGGTGAATAAGTCGCTATCCTATAAATTCAATTGGAGATCAATGGGAGATGTCGAAGGGGTCAAAAAGAACTGTTTCAGGCTCGCAACACTCATACTGGTTTCATCGTCGCCGAATGGACCGGGCCCATCACCCATGAAGTCCTCTGCACCATCGGGCCGCGCGTGCCGCATCTGTGCCACCAAGGCCGACCGCTCGGACACATGTCTGCTTCGCTCCCCCTCACTACAGTTTCTTCCTAATCTCTTTCCACTCCTTCGCCGTCTTCGCCTTGCGCGGGATCTCGCTTTTTGTCGGCTCCGGGACGATCACCACGTCGATGCGCCGCTGAAGAAATGCCTCAGCAAATAGCTTTGTCCGACCAATCCCGACTTTGATCGCATTCCAGCCCGACGCGCGGAGCTCATCAATCTTCGTTCCCAAAGCCTCGTTCCCTGGAGGGAGCATTAGCATGTACCCGGATGGAAAGTGATGGGTCTTCAACCATGCTCGCGCCTGCGTACCGGCCTGGAACCCGTCCGATCCGGTCGATGGCACGATATAGATGACCCTGTAATAGAACTGGGTGAGCCTCCCGATCTCTGCTGCCGCATCGGGCATCGGCTTTTGCTCGAGATTTTTCTGAGGCCCGGTGCCTGGGATTGAAGCCTCGACGTGGACTGTCTCAATCAAGGAGGCCATGTCGATGGCCAGGATCGGATTGCGCCGCTCCCATACGACGAGATTCGCCTCTCCTGTTGCCGGCAGGACTCGTGTACTCGCGCCGAGTCGAACCTGAATCGGCAGGACCCCCACCGTCTTTGTGCTGTAGGTAAACGACGCCCGACCGTCTGCGCCGGTCGTCGCCGTCGCGGCAACTTTTCCATCCACGACTAACTCCAACGGTTCCCCGCCCAGGCCCACATTTCTCACGGCAGCCGCAGTGTCGATTTTGGCTTCAATAGTTGCCGGCTGGCCTGGAACCGTGAGCGCGTCCTTGACCTGAATCGTGGCGACTATCTTCTCCGCCGCGTCACAGGGGCGCACCGATACAAATAGGATGAGAAGAATGGAACAGAGGGCTGAGATGCTGCGGAAGCGAGTGGTCATGGGCCTCACGGCCATGTTAACCCGCGTGATTCATGATGGTTTGTTGAGCACTAATATGGCTGCCATCCCTTGTGAATCGCAGAAGAGAACGAGAATAGGTCCCATCTTTTTGCGAGATGCGAGATATGCTTCAGGAATGACGCGAATTACGCCTTCAACGCCGTCAACACCTCGTCGGCATGCCCGTCGACCTTCACCTTGCGGAAGATCGCTTTAACTTTCCCGTCCGCATCAATGATAAACGTGCTGCGCTCGATGCCCCAATACTTCCGGCCGTACATGCTTTTCTCTTTATACACGCCATACGCCTTGGAAATGGCTGCATCCTCGTCGCTTAAGAGCGGAAACGGCAGGCCGAATTTCTTAATAAATTTCTGGTGCGATTCCTTGCCGTCGAGACTCACCCCCACGATCAGGCCGCCTGCCCGCAAAATCTGCGATTCGACGTCACGAAAGTCGCAGGACTCCTTGGTGCAACCCGGCGTATCGTCTTTCGGATAGAAATACAGCACGATCTGCTTGCCCTTGAAACTCTTCAGGGTCACCGTTTTGCCATGCTGGTCCGGAATGGACAGTTCAGGTGCTGCTTGGCCCACTGCAATGTCTTTAGACATGTGTTTTCCTTATTTTTGTCGCGGCATATTGCCGAAGGTGGGCCGTTCTGTTCCATAGGGACGGTCTTTCGTGCGCTTCCTCGTATCAGGATCGCCGTACGGCGCCAACGCGGGAGAATCCCAAATGATCTGGTCGCCGGGCGCCAAATTCGCCGCCTCGAGAAAATGCTGCCGTGCCGCTTCCGCATCGCCGAGCGCGTTCAACGCCAGCGCAAAATTGTAATGGGCCTGACCGGACTGAGGCACGACCGCCACTGCCTGTTGAAAGTATTTCTTGGCATCCTCGAACTGTTTCGTCTGATAGGCTTGAGTCCCCTGCTCCGTCAATACCATCGCCTGGGGTTTTGCATCGGTTTCAGTCAGCGACAGCGGGACCAGCGGTTTACGTTTCGAGGAACAGGCAGTCGTTCCGACAAGCACCAGGATCATGCCGAGGATCATGAGTTGTCTTATCTGCATTCCCATCCCCATCGCCCGTTCCTCACTTCACCTGCTTCCGTGTTTCTTCTTCGAATGTTTTGCGGTAGAGCACGTCCCACTCCGTACTTCCTTCCACGATGCCGCGGGAATAGCTGGCCAACTTGGCTCGAACCTTTCGATCGATCTCGCCTTCCTGGGCCAATTCGTCGGCCAGCACGCGCTTCACCGCTTTCAACACCCGCTCCTCGTCTCCCGTCACCTTCACGCCCGCATGGCGCCTGACCTCATTCGCAATGACGTGGGAGAGATGGCTAATCTTGTCTTCGCTCAACATACAGCACCAGTTAGGGGTAAGGCGTGAGGGGTGAGGCGCGTGAGAATTGCCACACCGCGATACGATAACTCCTCACCTTTTCACAAGATGAGGCCCCGTTCACGAACCAGTTTCTGCTTCACCATCTGAAACATCTTCTGGTAATCGACCTGGCCCTGTTCGATCTGCTTTTCATAGACGGTGAGCATCTGGCGCACTTCCGCATTCACACGATCTTCCAGGGAGAGATCCTCCGTCATGACACGGTTCAGCGCATCGATGAACGCCTTACGGTCGCCGACCAGATTGATGTGCCCCTCCTGCTCGAGACGTCCCGCCACACTCTCAGCGATATGCCGTACACGTTCTTTCGACAAACGCACGATATCTACCCCTGCTCAACCGTGATCGTAGCGGCCTCCATGACCCGGCGCAGTTGCGTCGCATCCCCTACGATCCGTCCCACCACATTGACTCGATCTGCCGGAACCGGATCGCTTCCCATGCTCATCGGCGTTCTTCCGAAAAAGATCGCCAACACCTGACCGGCTCCCCAATACGCAATATCGCCGACTTGCACTTTGTTTGTCGCAGTTTCCCGATAATCGGTGACGCCGGAAATCTTGAAGTAGAACTCCTCTCCCCAGACATTGATCGGCGCTTGAACCGGAAGCGCCGCATAGACCGCTGCTGCCGTTTTCGTCCCCTTCAGTTCCGCTTCGAGTCGAACGCCTCCGACCGTGATACGAATACGTTTCGGCAACTGGGTCATGGCATTGATACAGATCGTGAACCGAACATCGCGCCCGCAGGCAGCTCATACACGTGCGAACTCTAGCTTGTCTCCTGCGCGAAATCAAGGCTACAATCCCCCCCAATGCTGACCTCTACATTCACCTTCCTACAAGGAATCGGGCCCACGACCGAACGCCGGTTCTGGCAAGAGGGGGTGACAGACTGGCAGAGTTTCTTGAATCAGCCCCGCATTGCCGGACTTTCTCCCGACAGAAAATCGCTGTACGATCGCGAACTCTCCCTGGCGCAATCGGAGTATGAAGCAGGCGACCTTCGCGCGCTGGCCTCGCGTCTGCACCGACGCGAACATTGGCGCTTCTATGATACTTGCCGCTCCGGACTCCTCTGCCTCGACATCGAAACCACCGGGCTGACAGCTCATGACGGAGCAAGCGCCGTGACCGTCGTTGGTCTTCATCGACACGGACAGACGATCGCTCTCGTTCAGGGAGACACCTTGACTGCCGATCGGCTGCAAGCCGAACTCGATGGCTGCACACTACTCGTAACCTTCTTCGGCACCGTCTTCGATGTACCCTTCCTACGCGCTGCCTTCCCTCGGCTCCGATTTGAAATGCCCCACTTCGATCTCTGCCTGGCCGCGCGCCGTCTGGGCCTTCGTGGAGGACTTAAACACCTCGAGCGAGAACTCGGCATCGAACGGGAATCTGCGCTCCAAGGTCTCGATGGTATGGATGCTGTGCGGCTGTGGGCACAGTGGCGGCATGGAGATCCCGCCGCGCTCAAGCTCTTGCTGGCCTACAATGCCGCCGATACGGAAAGCCTTGCGCCACTCGCCTCGCTGCTCTATAAGGAAATGATGCGACAATTCGGCCCTGGCTCATCACCCTCCGCCTTCACAACACCAACCTTTCACAGAGTATCCTCACGATGAGCACCTGGGTCGGCATCGGGCGAAGCGAAATTGGTTTGGTTCGCACCATGAACCAGGATGCTTTTGCCACACTCGACCCGCTGGGGCTGTGGGCCGTTGCAGATGGAATGGGCGGCCACGTAGGCGGAGAAATCGCTGCGCAGACGGCCATTGCCAGTATTACGGCGCAGGCTCAGCTCTCAGCCGACATGCTCCGGCAAGGGCACACCACTCCTCCGACATTCCTAGCCGATGCGATCATGCAGGCACACCACGCAATATTGGGGCGAGTCCGGCTCGAACCCAAGCTCAGAGGCATGGGCACCACTATCGTGCTGCTCTACATTGAAACGACGGAAGTCCTTACGGCCCATCTCGGCCATCTTGGCGACAGCCGCGCCTACAGGTTCCGATCAGGAACACTCACACCGCTCACGCGTGACCATACGCTGATTGAAAAATATCTTGATCGTGGCATCCTCACCCCGAAGACCGCTCGGACACACCCCGAACGGCATGTCCTCACTCAGGCACTGGGCATGTCGGGACCGCTAAAACCCTCAATTTCGTCCTACCCATTAGAGCCGGATGATCTGTTGCTGCTCTGTTCAGACGGACTGACCAAGATGATGGAAGACGACGACATCCAAGATATCTTCAAGGCGGGAAAGGGCGACCCGATTCGAACCTGTGATCGTCTCATCGGTGAATCCCTCGACCGTGGCGGCACAGATAACGTAACTGTCGTCGTGATCGCACATACCTAACCCCTACCGCTCGCGTTGCTGTTGACAACACCCGCAAGACCGTGTAGGTTTTCAACCCAATCTTTTGCGCTTCTCTCACACAGAGAGTTCAATCACCCGGAGCACCTATGATGGTTCGTTGTGTATCAATAGTACTGTGTGGCCTGCTGAGTTTCATCGGCGCGGCTTCTTCGGCATCCGCAGGCGCTCCGGATCCGAACAGTCCTGAAACGGTCATTCGTGAGCTTGTCCATGCCAACGTCGAAAAAGATATGCCCACCATGTCCCGTCTCATGGCCCACGATGCCGATATCACCAGCTATTCGATTGGTGGGCGTAAGTACGTGGGTTGGCAGGAATTCGAACGGGAGATGCGGGAAGAGTTCGCCAATGTTCAGAAATTTGAGATCCCGATCCGTGAACTCACGGTTTGGCACAAGGGAGATGTCGCGTGGTTCACGATGGAATTGGACTATATCCGCTATGTCAAGGAAGGCGGCGAGATCAAACGCATGCTGCTCCCATTACGCGAAACCGGTGTCCTAGAGCGCCGGAATGGACAATGGGTGATGCTGTCTTTCCATGAGTCGTTTCGATCCGCTCAAATGACCGGTCCGGTCGCTCAACAGTCCGCCGCTTCGGCAGAAACGCGCCTCGTGAGCAACCCACCAAGCGCTGCGGTGCCTGATCTCAGTGGAGAGTGGGATATTCTCGAAGTCGAAGACGACAAGCGGTACAAGGCGACATTGGACAAGACCGGCAACGGTCCCTACACGCAACACGGCGGACGGTTCATCACGACCAAGTTTGAGGATCGCCTCTGGCAGGGCACCTGGCAGCAACCAGGCAATGACCGTGAGGGAGGATTTGAAGTCCTCTTATCGGAAGACGGCACCGAAGCCAAGGGCATCTGGTGGTATACACGAGTTCAAGGCCACAAGAACATTCCGCCCAAAGAACATGGCGGCACCTACCATTGGAAGCGCACATCTCGCGCCCCGTCTGCATCCAAATGAGTCGATTTTTCTTTTCATCAATCAGACACTCGGAGCCCGGTTCAAGACACAGTCAGATTTTTCATCTTCCGCTGGAGGCACTATGAAAACGTTTCTCATCGCATTGTTTACCCTCGTCATAGGATCATCAGCCTATGCCGACGGCGGGCATACTCACCATGCCGTGCCCACGCTCAAGAAACAGGTGGCTTCGTCAATCTCGTATGGAGAGAACACCGCGACTCTTACATTCGGCCCCATCGATCTTCCGGCCGGCCATAGCGAAGGCGATATGGGCGATTCCATGCCGCGGTTCAACTTTCAGTTGCCTGAGGACAAGTATTTGACCGGCTTTAAGGCGGCCCTTTCTACGATCGATGGAAAGGAATTGCCAAGAAATTATCTGCACCATATTTTGATGATCAACAACACCAAACCCAGCGTCTCCTGCCCCGGTGAGCCGCTCTTCTTCGGTGGAGCCGGACTTGAAATGTCCGAGACCCAATTCCCTGAGGGATACGGTGTCAAACTCGCGAAAAACGATAAGCTTATGACGGTCGTGGCGTTTTATCATGGCGCCCCGCCCACGAAAAATGTCATCGCAACCTTCACAATGGAATTCGCCCCGAAAGCCAAACCAGTCAAGGAAATGGAGATCTATCAGGTCGGAGTCAATATCGTCTGTTTCACCAAGTTCGGCGATCGCCCCGCAGACCAGACAGACGAAGGGATTGAAATCGGACCTGGCGTCCAAGTCCGTACAGCGCCATTGAAGTTCAGTATGGACGGTTGTGTCAAGTATGCGTATCCGCATGGCCATGATGAGCTGCTCTTGATCGCCCTGGAGAATAAAACGAAGAAACAGACCCTCCTCCGGACCGTGCCGGATGTCGAACGTGACGGCACAATCCGTGAGTTCTTGTCCCACCAAGTCTATAAAGACAGCCAGGGATTCCAAATTTCCAAGGCAGATGATTATGAGATGGTGATGGTCTACCACCATTCTCTACAGAAAACTGAACCTCAGCATGGGATGGGCAACTACTTGTTATATATGACGCCCGGAACGTGTCCTCAAGAGAATCGGACTGCCTCCGCACAATAATCGTCCCCTCTTCGTACCTCAGACCTGCCGGACGGCCTGTCCCGGCAGGTCTGGGGATCTCCTTCAGACTCGACCAGCCGTCCAAAAATGTTCACTTATTCATTCGCATAGCCCTTTCCCCTACAAAAGAAGTGGCCTCCGGCCTGGGTTTCTCTCCGCGCTTTGTGGTATCAAAACAGAAGCCTGCGCTAAGATATCGACTACGCCAAAGCGATGGCCAGAAAGCCGCTGACACACAGCGGACTGCCTGAGCGACTTCGATCTCTGGGGCAGGCTGTTACCCAGAAACACCGGGAATCGTGCCATGCCTCAGTCTCAGAGCGAACCAGTTGCGATCCTGCTCATCAATGAGATTGCCGAAGAAATCAAACTCACCACCCTCAGTTTCCGCGGCTTTTTTCCAAACTGCCGAGTCGAAGCGGTCTACTCCTTGGAGGAAGCGCTTCAATGGGCGAATCGGACATCGTGGCAACTCATTCTGCTCGATGACCGGTTGCTCGCTCAACGTGCTGCCTCCATTTTTCCTGAGCTGAAACAGCTTGCCCCCTCCGCAACGATTGTACTGCAAACCGAACGCAGCGACTCCACGACCGCAGTGAATGCGCTTCAGGCCGGCGCGGATTTTCTCCTCTACAAGAAATCGCCTGCGTTTCTCACCGAACTCATGCTCTACGCAAAGAACGCGATCGAAACGCAAACACTGCGCCGTGCGTTTGAATTGACACAAGCACGCCATGACCGACTCATCGACACATTGGCCGACGTTGTCTATGAACTCGATGCGGAGGGGCAGTTCCGGTATCTCAGCCCCCTTATCGCTCCATTGCTGGGCTACACACAAGACGAATTGATCGGCGCTCCCTATTCTACGATCGTAGCTCCGGATCACCTCGATCAAGTGCGCCATTGTTTCAATGATCGTAGAACGGGAGCGCGAGCCTCCCATCGGATAGAAGTGACTCTTCTTCGAAAGTCGACTGCCAATGAACCGGCCCCAGCTCGCATGAGAGCTGAGGTGAGTGCAAAGGGACTCTACGATTCTCAGCGCCGTTATCTGGGAACTGTCGGCCTGTTGCGTGATACATCAGACCTCCGCCGGCAAGAGGACACCATCCGTCATCTGGAACAGCGGCTCCTGGAATCCGACCGGCTTCTCGCCCTGGCCCGGAAAGTTTCGACATTGTCGAATGATCTGCGCGCTCCGCATGCCGCCATTCAAGATCAATCTCGCGACTTGCTCAAGACGATCCGCGAGTCCCGCCTGATCGAACAGGTGGAATCGCTGGCGGCCCACACTGCCGAAGCCGCACGTCTGGCGGATACCCTGGCTCAGGCGGCAACCGAAGTCGCCGTTCGCCGGGACACCGTCAATGACATCATTCAAGCTGTCCTAGCCGCCGCTCAACCTCCGCTGCTCGACACCGACCAAATTGAGCGATTCTATGCGCCGAATCTTCCTCCCTTCGCCGGAAATCTTGACGCCTTGACACAGCTCCTTGGCATGCTCCTGTCGCATGCCCAACGTTATGTCGCTGCGGTCGGAAGCCGTCATCGATTGCGAATCAGCACAACCCTGATCGGTCCGTACGGCACTCCGATACATCCTGGATTGGCTCTGTCCCCGCCAGTGCCTCCGATCGAGGTCGCCATCCAGATCCAGGAGACCGATGCCCTTGCCACAGCAGAGGACTTCCCGATCCAAGCAATCGGCAATCTTTTCGATGCCTATGCGTTTATCAAACAACTCGGTGGCCGTTGGGATTTCCGAGCCCCCGTCGGAGGCTTGCTATCGATCAACGTATGGATTCCACTGGAGCAGACGCCTTATCCAGCCAAGACTCCGATACCCCCTGCCCCACCTCTTAATCTGGAACATGCTCTGATCGAACAACCTGCCTTGACGCAGGTTTCTACGACGGCGCCTCCCACGCCCTCGCCTTCCGCCGTTCCTATACCCGCATCTCAACCGTTACCTGACCGTCGCAAGAACATACGGACGGCCACCAATCTGCCGGCACGTCTGACCGTCGGCAACACACTGTACAGCGGCACCTTGACTGAGCTGAGCCCGACCGGCGCGACATTGGAGGTTGAAGGTCTCCTTCCATCACTTGAATACCACTCCGCTTCAGTGGTCCTCAAAACAACCGCCAGTCAGTTGGAGTTACACGGTATGGCGCATGACCGCGGAGGATCATTACCCCAAACCGCCGCTGAGCGACAGACCTCGCGTCTCGCATTCCAGTTTATCGCACTTGACGATACTGAACACGCGGTGTTGGTGTCGCTCATCGAAGAAGCGCGTGCGCTGGCCCTCACAGTTGAGGTGCTGCTTTCGCCACCGAGAAAGACTGCCGACCTTGCCGATCCCGCCACAGAAAACGTCCTTCGAGGCACGGACCATCGTGAAACCGTGAGAGTCCGAGTCTCACTGCCTGTCCGCATTACGGCTCCATCGATCAAGACCGGAGCCGGTCAAACATTGGGGCGAGCCGTCAATCTCAGCCGAAGCGGCGTCTGCCTCCAAACAGAGTCGTGCCTGGAAATGACCCAAGACATAGTCGCTCTTCATTTCTCTTCTTACAGCGCCTTTGATCCACCGCGTGGGCATGAACCGGAAGCACCCGAAGCGATCCTGAGCGGCCGCATCGTTCATATCACTTCCAACTATCCTGTTCTCTCTGAGTTGAAACCGGGTTCGTCGCCGACTGGACAACTCGTCGGTATCCGTTTTGAGCAGTTGACCCCCTTTGCAGAACGGGATATCAACCGTGTGATTGCCCAACATACCGGCTCCTCAATGGATCTCGCCGGCACCACGGGCTGGTCATCGATTGTCAGCACAAGACGGGAATGCCGGAATGCGCGGAACCAGATGATCGCCGTGACGGATGATCATGCCCGCCACCAAATTTCGCCAAACGCGCCCATTGTTCTCATCGTCTCCGGATTTGGATTGACACAAACGGACTACGCGCCGCTCTCGTTTTCTCTGGCTGCCAACGGTTTCCGCATCCTGCGCTATGATCACACAAATCATGTTGGCCAGAGCGACGGCGACATCCTACAGGTCACATTGCGCAGCATCCAGAGTGACCTCCAAAGCGTATTGGACTTTGTCCGCGCCACCTGGCCGAGCGCTCCATTGACGCTCTTCGCCGAAGACATTGCTGCGCGAGTGGCGCTAAAAACCCTGGCTAAAAACAACCCGGATGCTCATCTGCTCTTGCTGAATCCCGTTCTCAGTATCGAGGGTGCGCTCTCAGCTGTCTACGCTCCCGACGCCATTGGAAACTACCGGCAGGGTGTTCGTCGAGGCGTCGCCAATCTGTGGGGCCTCAATGTCAACTTCGATCAATTCGTCGGCGACGCCATTGCAGGAGACTATGCTGACGTGGCCTCATCGGCAGCGGACTTTGCCAGACTGACAACCCCGCCCATTCTCTTGACTTCTCCCGGCTCACATCGTCCCCTTGAAAACATGTTCGGACCTCAACTCGACATGTTCTCCGCCATGGGATCTGTACCGGTCATCGTCCCATTACAAGCTGATGTGTCTGGAAATTCCAGTGCATATGACGAACGTCATGCCGCAGCCTTCCGGACCATCCTCAAACTCATCTCCGCTCCGTTGACCGGCAGTTCTCTATCCCTTCAAATACATGAACCGAATATACGGGCTGTTCGCCAACAGCAACAGTTGGAGCAAGAGCGCGTCCGCCTGCGCCACCATGTGTCGCAAGCAACACGCAGCGCTTTGTGGATAGCGCATTTGGCGCAACTACCGCAACTTGGACATCAGCCTGACTACTGGAGGCTGGGAAACGATCTCTATCGCCGGCTCCTCCCTATGGAACCAGGCATGGCCGTCTTGGACATTGGCTGCGGAGAAGGTGACCTTGCCCGCATCATGCTGACTGACCAAATTTATCGGTCCATGTACAAAAGCGGGCTGCCGGACGGTCCTTTCTGCTACATCGGCGCCGACTATTCACGGGAATCTCTGGACCTTACCGAACAGCAGGTCCATGCCTTCGCTCAGAAGCTACCCTTCCAGATCGCAACAGGTTTGTCCGCCGACCAATTCTTAAAGAGCAGTTGGCTGCATATCGACTGGCATTCCCCCCTGCCCTTACCCGAGGGATCGATCCAGCGCATCCTATGCCATCTCTCTCTTTCCTTCTCACCCTCTCCTCTTCACAGCCTCCGGAAGATGCTCCGCGTCTTGGAGCCGGATGGACGGGCTGTGATCACGGTCCTTCAACCGCACACCGACCTCACAACACTGTTTCTCCGCCACCTGCGCGCGTCGGCTGAAGATCAGTTCGGCACATCAGCCCAGATTCTCCTCCATCATCTTGGCCGCCTGCGTGAAGCCGTTCGTCATGGCCTGCTGCATAGCTACGAACGCAATGAGCTCACTCGCCTGCTGGCTCATGCCGGCGCAGACCCAATCCAGGTTGTTCCCGCCCTCGGCAATCAAGTGCTCCTCGCCGTCATCCGGAAGGGCAAATCCACTGGCTGAAACGTGGCTCGCCATGTATACTGCACTCTGGTCGCAGCTATGATTCTTCGCGCGAGATTCTTTTGAAAGAGTCACGGCACAGAAATCTGCGACGTGCGTTCACCACTCTCAGCCTCAACGTATGACCGACCGCGCACTCCCACAGATGATGACTGCGCAGTCCGCTGCTGAATCGCTACGGCGTCTGACACAGTTCTCACAAGCCATCGGGGAGATCACAAGCATCCCCGCAACTGCCGAGCGCGTGCTGTCAGAATTTTCAGAAATGGCGCAGTGCCGACAGGGCGCCCTGTATCTCGCCGAGCATGAACGCGCGGATTTTTGCCGTCTGGCTGCACAGGGGCTTAGTTCGACGGAACCGGCACCGCTTACGATTTCGGCTGATCATCCCCTTGTGCGTTTTGTTGCTACACATCGGCAGATTGCAGACCAATCCACCGGCACCAGCATTGCTGCGGACGCCCCCCTCGACAGGCAATCACCGCCGCTGGATGGGATGTGGGGCGACATAATCATTCCGCTTGTCAATCGTGGGCGGTTGGTTGCCTTTGTCCTATTCCAATCACAACCGGCAACGCGCCAACTGGGTTCCGAGCCTATTGAACTCTTGACGGCTATGGCCCAAAGCGCCGCGAATGTGCTGGACTCCCAATTGATCTGCGAAGACCTGCGTCAATCTCAAACGCTGATGCGCCGCACGGATCGGCTGCGTTCACTGGAAACCATCGCCGGAGGATTTGCTCACGAGGTCAGAAACCCGCTGACATCGATCAAGACCTTTATCCAGCTGGCTCCTGAACGAAAAGACGACGCCGAGTTCATGCTCGATTTCAGCCGTGTCGTACTGGACGATGTCTATCGGATCGAGCGCTTGATCCAAGAAATTCTCGACTATGCCCGCCACATGGAGCCAAAACTGACCGAAGAAGATGTGAACGAAATCGTGTCGTCATGCTTGTACTTCATCGATGTCCAGGCGCGCTCCCAAGAGATCAAGATTGAAAAAGAGTTGGCGTCTGAGTTACCTCGTGTCATGCTGGACCGGCAGCAAATCAAGCAGGTCCTGTTGAACTTATTTCTCAACGCCATGGATGCAATCGGCAAGCAGAGCGGCACACTTCGAGTCAGAACCAGCAAGATGATGAAACCGGAAGGCGACATCTGGGTACAGATCGAAGTTCAGGATACGGGGTGCGGGATCCCGGCGGCAAATCTCGAACGCGTATTTGACCCCTTCTTTACCACCAAACATGACGGTGGAGAGAACGAAGGCACAGGGTTGGGATTGGCCATCGCCCATCAAATCGTTCAAGAGCACCGAGGCAACATTCATGTGCAAAGCGCCGTAGGAGTGGGCACGACCTTTCGCATCAACCTGCCCTCTCACGCGTACTAGACAGATAGGAGAGTCGTGGATAGTTTAGTCCCCAAAAAGCGTGTCCTCTTAATCGACGACGAAGCGCGAGTCCGCACATCGCTGAAAATGGTTCTTGAACCGGCCTACGAGATTCTGCAGGCTGCCGATGCGCAAGAAGGCCTCGAGGTCTTTCGGAAGGAGGGACCGGATCTCGTATTGCTTGACGTGATTCTTCCGGGAACCGACGGACTGGCAGTCCTTAAAACTCTTCGTTCCGAGAGCAAAATGGTGCCGGTAATCATGCTGACCGGTACCAAGTTGGTAAAGACTGCCGTCGATGCTATGAAGTTCGGCGCAGCGGACTACCTGTCCAAGCCTTTCGACGTAGACGAATTACGCCTTGTCGTCGAGCGCGCATTGGAATCCCTGGAGCTCCAGCGCGAAGTCAAACAGCTGAGGAGCCAAGTCGTCCAACGCTACGCGTTCCACAATCTGATCGGGAAAAGCCAAGGCATGCAGGAAATCTATGCCAAGATCGAGCAGGTCTCCGACAGCCGCACCACCGTCTTAGTCACGGGAGAGAGCGGAACCGGCAAAGAGCTTGTCGCCAAAGCGCTGCATTATAACAGTTCCAGACGAGACCGTCCCTGCATCGCGCTCAATTGCGCCGCGTTGCCGGAAACGCTGATCGAAAGCGAACTGTTCGGCCATGAAAAAGGCGCATTCACGGACGCGACGGCCCGGCGCACAGGACAGTTCGAACTGGCCCATACCGGCACGCTCTTTCTTGATGAAATCGGCGACCTGAGTCCCGTCACCCAGGCCAAGCTCCTGCGTGTGCTGCAAGAGCGGGAATTTACCAGAATCGGTGGCTCCCAACCGATCAAAGTCGATGTGCGCATTGTGGCAGCGACTAATAAGAACTTGGATGAACTGGTCAGAAAAGGCCAGTTCCGGGAAGACTTGTATTATCGCATCAATGTCATCGCGCTCTATCTTCCTCCTCTCCGCGAACGCGGGGAAGACATTTCACTACTGGCGAAACATTTTCTCGCCAAACGGGTGGAAGAAGAAAAACGCCCGCGAATCGAGTTCTCAAAAGATGCCTTGGAATCACTTGCTCGTTACCCTTGGCCGGGAAATGTCCGCGAGTTGGAGAACATCGTCGAACAAGCCTTTATCTGGTCGCAGCAAGCCACTGAGATTACCCCTGAACATCTCCCTTCCATTCTCAAGGGCGATAGCCGGTCTTCATCCCTCCATGACGACACGCTTGCCGGACGGATGTCACTTGAAAAAGCGGTGATGGAATTTGAACGGGAAATCATTCTGGACGCCCTGAAGCGCACCAACTACGTCCAAACCCACGCCGCAAACCTCCTCGGAATCAGCCGCCGCATGCTCAAATATCGCATGGATACTCTCGGCATTGGCCGATCGGAGCATGCCGCGGCTCAAGACCCAGAGCCCGCAGCACAGGAATAAAACGACAGTTTTCTCTCCACTGCGTGATTTATTTGACAAAATATTCTTGTTTGTCAGAAAAATAATTGACGGGATCTCATCCAGGAAAACTACATATAGTTGCACTACGTATGGCACCCACTTTCCCTTGCTATATCAGGCACTGCAGCAGGGCAATGCAGTAAAAGGAATAACAATTGCTAGAAATAATAAGTACTTGACAAGAACGCTGGTTGGGCATACAGAAAAGGACTATATATGAGTATGATAGTAGAAGGGGCAAAGAAAAAGCCAACTATCCTCGTCGTAGACGATGAGGCAGGCCCTCGGGATGCCCTCAAAGTCATTCTCCGCCCATTCTTCAATATCCAATCGGCTGATAACGCTAAAGCTGCCCTTGATGTGCTTAACACGCAACCTATCGACCTTGTCACGCTTGATCAAAAGCTTCCAGACCGGCAAGGCATAGATCTTCTCCAAGACATCAAACACGATCATGCCAATATCGAAGTCATTATCGTCACAGGATACGGCAGTCTGAAGTCAGCGATGGATGGCATTCGTCATGGAGCCGCCGGGTATTTGCTCAAACCGTTCAATGTGTCCGAGCTTATCTCGCTGATCAATCGAACTTTGGAAAAGAAGCAACGGCTCGACCTGGTGCGAAACTTTTTCCGATCAACACCAGAGTTGTGGAGTGCTAAGCAGGAAAGCGCCTCGGCCTGGCAGGCCTTGCGATCAAGCTATTCTGCACTTGCACCATGCAGTGGCGAAACCACTGCGCTCCCTTCTGAAAAACTCGGCTTGTTATCCCTTCTATCAGATATTCTTGAGGCAACTGACCGGCAACTCCTGAACCACTCGAGTCGGGTGAGCTTCTATGCCACGCTGCTTGGCAATCGGCTTAAGTTAACCAGCCAGGAACAGGAAGCATTGACCATGGGTGCGTTTCTTCATGACATTGGGAAAACCGGCATCACATACGACCAATGCTCTGACGATCAACCTGCCTGGTCAGTTACAGACGCCTCCTGCGTGGAGTATTCTGAAAGAGGCGCCCAATTGATCACATCTTTTGGACTACCAGCTGAAGTTGCTCAGATTGTGGCCTATCATCATGAACGGTGGGACGGACAAGATTCACCCCATGGACTTCGAGGCGAGGGCATTCCTCTCCTGGCTCGCATCGTCCGCATTGCAGAGACATTCGACCATCTGACGGCAGGATTAGATGGCAGCTCACCCCTTTCCATTGATGATGCAGTCAGGCAGCTATCTCTTCAAGCCCACACTCTCTTCGACTCAAAATTAACCGACCTCTTTAGCGATGTCGTGCAGGAATGCAAGTCTTCTCTCCCCCCTATGGGAATCGCGGCATAGACCGCCAATTCTTCTCAGGCCATTACACGGACCTTTCTGTTGTAAGATAATCATTCACTGCCTCCGCTGATTAACTCGGCAGCCGTCTCTCTGACTTTCTTGGTAACGATTTCCCCGCCGAGCATACGTGCGATTTCGCTTTCCCGTTCCCCAGGTGACAACTGGCGTACCGTGGTCACCGTTCGATTCTTTATCTGTGACTTTTCCAAACACAAATGATGGGTCGCCTGCGACGCCACCTGGGGCAAGTGCGTGACACAGAGGACTTGATGCACCCGTCCTAATTCTTTCAGCCGTTTTCCAATGGCAGCCGCAACAGCCCCTCCAACCCCTGTATCGATCTCGTCAAAAATAATCACAGGCACTCGATCTGCGCCTGCAAGCGCGGACTTCAGTGCCAGCATGATCCGTGATAACTCACCTCCAGATGCCACCCGAGACAGCGGCATGAGCGGTTCTCCCATATTGGCTGAAAGTAGAAATTCTACGCGATCCGCCCCATCGGCGCCATAGGCTTCATCACCCTCTCCCGTCTCGAGTTGAATCACAAACCGGGTCTGCCCCATCTTGAGCGCATCGAGTTCTCGGCGCACGACTTTCGTCATTTGCTTGGCAGCGTCCGTTCGCTTAGCACTCAAACTGCGGGCCACTCTGACAACGACGTCCCGCCGCTCGCGAATCAGACGATCGTGCCGTCCAATCTCTTCATCGGAATACCGAATCACGTCCAGTTCGTCCCGCACTCGACGGTGCGTTTCAATGACGGCGTCAATCGTCCCACCGTATTTCTTCTTCAGCTTCTGAATCACTGCCAGGCGGTCTTCGACTGCCGTCAGGCGCAGTGGGTCACTATCCAGGCGATCCGTATACCCTCTGAGGCCATCTGCCGCTTCTTTCAAGAGCACTCGTGCCTCAACAATAAGCCGGCCTATGCTTTGCGTATCGGGGTCGATCTGAGCAAGTTCTCCCAGCGCCCGTTCCACCATACCTACGTTAGGTAAAATACCGGTGTGATCGGACTGAATCCGTTCCTGCGCTTCTGCCGCTAACTCACCTAACCGCCGTGATGATCCCAATCGTCGCCGTTCGCCCTGAAGCGCCTCCTCTTCTCCGGCGCAAAGCCCCGCATCATCTAACTCCTGGAGCTGAAATGCCAGGTAATCTTCACGCTGTGCCGCCTGCTGAATCTTCACGGCCAGCTCGTCGCGTTCTCGACAGGCTTCTGTCAAGTCGCGATAGGCTGACCGGTATTGCTCCCGTAATGTCTGAAGACGGCCGAAGGCATCCAGCGCATCAAGCTGAGTCGAGGACGCCAGCAGGGACTGCTGATCATGTTGGCCATGAATGTCGACAAGTGTGCCGCCAAACTCTTCCAGTACATGGACCGGACTCATCACTCCGTTGAGATACACCCGATTCCTCCCGGACCGGGCGATCACGCGCCGAATAATGAGTTGAGAATCGTGCGGCCCGAGAATCTCTTGCGCGCGCAGCCGATCCAGCATCGGATGGCCGGAGGGGATCACAAAGGCGGCTTCGAGGTGCGCTTCATCTTCGCCGAATCTGATCTGATCGCTTGACGCCCGTCCCCCGATCAACAGCTTAATGGCATCGATCAGGAGCGATTTGCCGGCCCCTGTCTCGCCTGTCAGAACTGTAAATCCCGCATCGAGGCTCAGATCGAGCTGTTCGAGAACGGCAAAGTTGGATATACGCAGCTCAGTGAGCATGGCTGCGGCGGCAGTATCTAGGCGGTGCCGGCATGTTGTGCAAGAAGTGCGTCGATCATTTCCTTGAATTGGCGCTTCGGCCTGGCTCCAACCAGCTTTTCAACCTGCCGGCCGTTTTTGAAAAACAGAATCGTGGGGATGCTCATGACCTGATAGCGGCCGGCCACTTCAGGATTCTCATCCGTATTGAGCTTTCTCACCTTGAGCTTCCCGGCATACTCCTGGGCCAGCTCGTCGACAATGGGCGCCACCATTTGGCACGGCCCGCACCACACTGCCCAGAAATCGACCATCACAAGTTCCGTTGCCTTCATAACCTCGGCATCCCAGGTAGAATCTTCAACTTTCAAAGCGTCACCTGCCACGTGTGTTCCCTCCTTCAGAATAATAGCCCCACTTCCTACACCGAGGCATCGTACTCCAGCCAAGTTTTTACTGTCAAATGCACAAATCCAACGGTGTGCTCTCGAGGGTTGAGTCATCTCCGATGCTCGCAACTCTATCCCTCAACTCGCCCTCAGCTCCGCGGATCGGCTGTACCTGAACTCCCAGAGACGACGCATGCAGCAGAAACACCCACAACTCATGAGAGCCCACCGTTGAAGACTCACCGAGACCCTACCGTCGTCCCATCCGTAGATACCGTTTGTTGCTGTTGGCCATATTGTCCGCCCGGGGTGTACCAGGGCAACCCACGTTCTCCCCAGAGCAGCGGAGTGAGAAGAGATCGCATAACGGCAGTTCCGGTATTTTCCGTCCAGCCAAGCCCTGTGAGACTGAGCATGAAGTTGAATTGCTGGCGATCGGGAAATTGCAAATAATAAAATCCCGCCGACCAACATCTGCATGGGTTTTGATAGAGCGCGACCACATCGTATTCCGGGCTTCTTCCATTTTTGACATCGTAATAGCCCTTGGCTCCGACCGTCCATCCCCACGGAGTACGGAATGCGCCGGCTGCCGTCACAAACTGAATCTCTCCCGTCGGCGCATAAACCTCATTGAATGAAATAGGGTTCCAGACATCTCCTCGCCTCACCCGATTACCGTCCCGGGAGTAGCGCTGCCCGACTTCGATATACCAATTGGTCCCCTCTTGTACGCGAACATCGGTGTTCACTTGGCTGACGGTCCCTTGATAGGGGTCGAAAAAGGCGTCGACGGTCAGATACTGATTGATCGGCGGACGACTCCCCCCCCCTACAGCCCCTGCACCGCGATCGAACCCCGCTGCATCCAACTGGGAACGAACCACGTGCGGCTGATTATTGCCTATCACCGCCCGCATCCAAATATCGGAAAATCGTTTGCCATCGATAGCAACCGTAGCCGGTTGAAGGGGCTGCGTGGCCGATCCCAGCAACGGGTCCATGCCTGGAGTAAAATCCCGTGCTCTCGTCTGCAGAGCCCCCACGTGGTAGCTCTGCGCTATAGTCAGGTCCAGCCAGTTGAACGCTCGGGTTGTTCCTTGTTCCAACACACGACTTCGCAAGGCATAGGTGAGAAGGTTCTTTTTCGGCAAGTCGTCCACTTGATCAATCAACGTCAATGCCGATTGATCCGTCCCCGGCACATATTCATATGTCGCCGATGGTTCGATCGTATGAAGAAATCCTTTTCCCTGCACCCATCCAAAACGCCGCGTCAACTTCGATGTGGCATCCACTCCGATCCAGAATGTTTCCCGATGCTGGGTCGCCGTCGAATACGCACCTCTGCTGTAATACACTTCGCGAAACTTGGCCTGCGGCCTGATGCCGACCACATGCCCTAAGTTGATCACCTCCGTGGCGATACCGGGAACGACATCGACACGATTGAGTGTAAATCCCTGTTCCCGATAGAAGTTGACGAAGTTACCTTCCATACCGAACAGCACCGGCGAATTGAACAACGAGACATCGGGCAGGTTGTAGCCGGTTTCAGGAAGGCGCTGAAACGTGTCAGTCCCGCCGGCCTGCAGCGGTTGGAGATAGCGGCCCAAAAGATAGAGATTTCCGTACGGCAACCGTTGAGTCGCCAAGAGATTAGATTCGTTACTCGGTGATGCCCGCAGCGTTCCTGAATTACTCAGCTGCTGAAAATAATTGGGGTCAGTGACGAAGTTGACATTGGTCCGGAGAAGAAGCGTCTCCGTAAACATCTGAGTGTGGCTTCCGGTAAAGACTGCGCGCGCCCTTCGTGCATCTTCCCCTGTTGCGTCCACACCCGCCACATTAGGCAACTCTGTCTGTTGCAGATAACTCACATGCCACTGACCACGAGATCGCCGATCCAGGACATACCGATAGTCAAAATCCGACCCATAGCCCAACTGGCTATAGTACTTGGGCGCGACGGTCAGGTCTTGGCTGGGATTGATAGCCCAAAAAAAGCTTCCTTGCGCATGTACGCCAAAACGGTTGTCGTAGGAGATAACGGGAATCAGAAACCCCGTCTTCCGCTTTGCCAACGGGTAGGTCAGCGCGGGGAGAGGCAGAATCGGTACATCGTTCACACAGAGCCATGCTCCTTTAAACGCCAGCTGATCCCCCAGCGTCGTATCAAGATCTTCAAACTTCAGACGCCATGCGGGCGTTTCACCTTCCGGCGCATCGCAATTTGTAAAGCTGCCCTCCTTAGCCCTGTAGTGATATTCAGAGAACCGCTGCAAAAGCCGGCCCGACACCAGAGAATTTGTGGAGGGCACAAAGAGCCGGCCGTGGGTCACCACACCGCTCTCGGTATTCATATTCAATTCCAGCCGTTCGGCCGTCACATCGGTTTGAGGATCTGTCAGGTGGACATGGCCCGTGGCGGTGACGATTCCGGGTAACGATTGAATCGTGACGTGGTCTGCAGTGAGCGTAATTGCACCCTGCCGAACCACAACCGAGCCGTCAGCCTCATACACTTCTTGATCTTGCCGATAGTCCAAACGAGCAGCCGTCACGTCGATCGGCGGGGAACCGGATGAGGAGTTTCCGGGGCCGACTTGTTTCGTCGCAGCCCATGCCGCGAGAGGAAAGAAGCTTAGCAGTATGACCAGGACGAGACCGCGTCGCATGGAGACCCACAGACCAGGATCTACCATGCTAGCCCGCATGATTCATGACAGTTTGTCGCGAGATCGAAACATGCAGAAATGTTTCAAGTTTGGAGTTTCGAGTCCTTAGAGTACCCGTTCTGACAATATGAGGCGTGATCCACGAAACTCGCAATTCCACTCCCCGGCACAGCGGATCGGGAGTTGCAGCAAAAAAGTCAGGCATCATGCGGACTACCCCCGAATTACGGACAGCCCACAGCCGCGCACCGCCGCCTTGATATCACCCACCAGCATGAGCGACCCGGTCACACAGACAAGATCCTGTGCTGATGCTCGTTGCTTCGCCGTCCTGAGCGCGTCGGCTGGCTGCGGCGCATCAAACACCGGATTCTGCCAGTCCCCCAGAGCCAGACGAAGATCTTGGACCGTGGCAGATCGGCTCAGGGCCGCTTGAGTGAGTACGACCTCGGAGATAAACGGCAACAGCGGCGCAATAAATTCCCGATGATCTTTATCCCGCATCATACCCCACACCAGAATAATATGGGCTTCCGGATGGCGCAGAAGAAACCCCTCCAGGTAGCGACCTAATACGACGGCAGCCGCAGGATTATGGGCCCCATCCAGAAGCACACCCGGAGCTTCATCAATCAGCTCGAGCCGCCCCTCCCATGTAACTGATTGCAGCCCTGTTCGTACCGCGAACTCATCGACCCGCGCTCCGACTTCGCCGGAAGCTTCGAGCAATGCAAGCGCGCAGGCGGCGTTATCGAGCTGATGCCGTCCGGAAAGAGCGCATCGAAGCCTTTCAAATACCCGTGTCCGCCCCCGATACGTGAAGCACGCAGGCTCATCTCCTTCGACGGTAAACTCCTCTCCCAATCTCCACAACGGAGCCGCGCGCTCCGCCGCGATATGGCGCATCACGGTACCGGCCTCCGGCCCCATTCTTCCGATTACGACGGGTACAGCAGGTTTGATGATGCCCGCCTTCTCAAAAGCGATCGCCGTTTCAGTTCGTCCTAAATACTCCTGATGTTCCAACGCGATCGTGGTAATTGCGCAGGCGATCGGCTTAACGACATTGGTGGCATCGAATCGCCCTCCCAACCCGACCTCCAACACCGCAATATCGACCTGCGATTCCACAAAGTATCGCAACGCCATAGCGGTCGTCACCTCAAAAAATGTCGGAGTCAACCCCGGCGGTATCGCCGCACGCACCAACTCGACTAGATCAGCCAGGCGATCGTCCGGGATCATCGCCCCGTTCACTCTGATACGTTCACGAAACTCAACCAGGTGCGGAGAGGTATAGAGCCCCACACGCATGCCGGAAGCCTGGAGGATGGCTGCAGCTATGGCGGCAGTCGACCCTTTTCCGTTGGTGCCCCCGATATGCAGGATACGCAGCGTACGTTCCGGACGGCCGAGCGCATGGAGCAACGCCGTCATCGGCTCCAGGCCAAGTTTGATCCCATGCTTCTGAAGGCCGTAGAGATACTCAATGGCGGCGGGATAGGTCATCCACAAACCGGAAGGATCGTGAAGACTAAAAATGACCGACGAGGGTGCTGACCGTTTCTTTGAGCTGCTTACGTTCGACAATCATGTCGATCATGCCATGCTCCAGAAGAAACTCAGCCCGCTGGAACTGATCCGGCAACTGCTGCTTGATTGTCTGTTCAATGACGCGGGGGCCGGCAAATCCGATCAGCGCCTTCGGTTCCGCAATAATGACGTCACCCAACATAGCCACACTGGCCGTGACCCCACCAAACGTGGGATCAGCCAGGATCGAAATGAAGGGTAGCTTGGCCTCACCCAGTTTGGCGACCGACGTCGAGGTCTTGGCCATCTGCATCAGGGAGAGGATGCCTTCTTGCATGCGCGCACCGCCCGAGGCTGTCACCAAGATAACCGGTCGTTTCAGCTCCAGCGCCCGGTCGATGGCACGACACAGCTTTTCTCCGACGACCGAGCCCATGCTACCACCCATAAAGCTGAAATCGAAGATGCACAACACGACCCAGTTCCCATTGATCATGCCTTCGCCGATCACCAGTGCATCTTTGCGGCCGGTTTTTTCCTGTTGAGCCTTCACACGCTCTCGATAAGGCTTGGTGTCATGGAAGGTCAAGGGGTCTTGAGCCTCCAGATCGCTGTCCCATTCTTTGAAAGTACCCAAATCGACGAGCAGCCCGACCCGTTCCATGACGGAAATGGGAAAATGATAGTCGCACTTCGGACAGACCTTGTTGTTACGATCAACTTCCTTGCGATAGACGATTTCCCGACAGTGATTGCACTTGAGCCACATCCCCTCACTGCCTTTGGATCGCACAGGTACCGCCGGCTCAGAGGTCTTTTCCTTTTTGAACCAGGCCATAATCGTATCCCTCGTTCGGTTTGTAGTACGGCCGCAGGAAGGCCCGTCAATACCTGCGCAGAATAGCACAGCATTCCCCGGGACGCACGTGCAAAACCTCTAGCCTAAACGCAACCTGCTGCTCACTCTCCTGTGGATGCGAACACCAGCTTCACCAACATCCATACGCCCACCCCTACGCTGGCAGCGCCGGCAAATCCTTGGAGTCCGAGAAACAAGGGGCGGCTAAACGAAAGGGAACAGACCAGGGGGAGACTGATCGTGAGACCAATCGCCATCATACCCGCAATCGACCCCACGCCGAATACCGCGATGGACAGGAGCCCTGGACCCAGCTCCTGGGTCGTGGCAAGAATGATGAGCATCAACGCCGCCGATCCGGCCAGTCCGTGCGCCATACCGATACAGAGAGGACGAACCGAGTCGGTCAACCAGTGCCGATGCCGATGATCGTCCTGTCGTTGATGACTGTGTAGATGGACATGGGCATCGCCATCGTGCTGATGGCGATGCATGTGCCAGCGCTCACGGCACAGCTTCACAGCTAGGCTCCCTCCCAGTACGATCAGCAGCACTCCAACTCCGGACTCGGCAATGAGTTCAAACTGCGGTGGGATGTGAATTCCTAAGGCTAATACGACTGATCCGACGATCAGCAATGTCAACGTATGGCCGACTCCCCACCATAATCCAACGGCACTGGAGGCCCGAAGAGACGGTCGCTGGGCTAGAACCGTCGATACCGCGGCAAGATGATCGGCATCGAGTGCATGCCTGATCCCAAGCAAAAAACCGAAGCCTAACACTGCCGAATATGATGGGTCGCTCATACTATTGCATGATAAAGTGAAAGTGAATATTGAAGTTGTGCGTTACGTGACACAATCCTGTGCTTGACTCAACATTCTCCTGAACCGAACCCGCTGACGTCATCTGAATCGTGCGGTTATCCTCCTCGTGCATGCATTTCAAGATGCGGATCTTCTCGCAGCCGATCAATGTCGATCAATCCACCGGCACGAAGCCCGGTCTTTTCTAATGCCTTCCGTTCTTCCGCGCCACGATCCCGGCGGGCAGTCCAGCCGGACCGAATCATCTCCTTCATATACTCAGGACTTGCGCCCATGCGAAGTGGCTTGCGCAAGTCCGTCCCCGATGCAGCATAGAGGCACAAATACCATAACCCATCGGCCGTAACACGGCTGCGGTCGCATTGTGCGCAAAACGGCGTCGTCGTTGAGGGAATAATTCCAAAGCTCGTACCATCCGGCAAAAGAAACCGCTGTGCCGGTGCGGATCCTCGTTCCGGCATAGGAGTGATTGCGCTATACTGCCGACTCAGTTCCTCAAGAATCGTCTCACGGGAGAGCACTTTGTCCATGGCCCATTCGTTGGCCCCGCCCACATCCATATACTCAATGAAGCGGACCTCGGCCTGATAATGCCTGGCAAACTCAATCAACGCAACCAATTCATCGTCGTTGAATCCACGTATCGCAACCGTATCCAGCTTGAGTTCGGCAAATCCGGCTTTTCCGACCGATTCAATCCCTTCGATCACCCTGGAAAACTCATCCCGTGCGGTCAACCGGCGGAACCGTTCCGGCCTGAGGGTATCGAGACTGACCGTCACCCGATGGAGTCCGGCATCGTAGAGTTCCTGCGCTTGATCAGCCAACAACACACCGTTCGTCGTCAGCGCAATCTCGCTAATCCGTTTATCATGCAGAAGCAGTCTGACCAACCGCGAGACATCCCGACGCAATAACGGCTCGCCGCCGGTCAGCCTGATCTTACTCACACCCAAATCGGCGAAATAGCCGGCGAGCGTCGCCATTTCCTCAAAGCTGAGAATGTCCTCACGCGGCAGCCACACGTAATCTGCCTCCGGCATACAGTATCGGCAGCGCAAATTGCAGCGGTCCGTAACAGACAACCTCAAACTCCGCAATGGGCGGCCAAAGGTATCGGCGATCGGCGCCGAAAAATTATTAGGTGACACGGAATTCAACGGCTGGCCACGCATCTCAAAAACACCTCACCCCTTACCCTTCACCCCTCACATCCCTATGGGTGCTCCTCAACCCACACCTCCCCTTCAGGGGTGTGTTCAAGTTTCCAGATCGGCGTAATTTGTTTCAACTCATCGATCGCCCACCTGCACGCACGGAACGCATCGGCACGATGTTCAGCCCCGGCGACAATCAGCACAATGTTTTCGCCGATCGAGATTTCTCCATATCGATGTATGATCAGCAACTCGAGAATGTCGAATTCTTTGAGCGCCCGCTCACGGATCTCTCGCAGCTTCTTCTGCGCCATCCCCTCGTAATGCTCAAAGGTGATACTGTCCACATCACGGCCCCTCGACCGGTCACGCGCCGCGCCCAGAAACATCGAAATCCCACCGATCCGTTTCGAACGGCCCCGCACCCGGGCAACTTCCGCATCAATAGAAAAATCTTCCCGCTGCACTCGCACCAGCATTTCATCGTTTTCAGGAGCCGGGAAAGATCCTCCGGCAAATGGCGGCAACAGCGCGATTTCATCTCCTTCATGAATGACCGTCTCTTCATGGGCAATATCCTGATTCACCGACACAAGGACCTTCTTTTTATGAATCAACTCTCCGATCTGCGGATATTCGGCATCAAGAATATCAACCAAGTCTTTCACTCTCATCGAGTAAGCCATTGATAAATTTATTGACGACTTATTTTCAGCCATCATTCTTGTCATGCCAAACAATTTGATCGTCATCATTATTTCCACACGTTCACCTGAGCCTCAACCTTACCTGCTGTACGTTCCCGACTTCCCGCCTGATTTTGAAAGAAGGCACACTTCACTAAACCTCATCCCACGGTCCACTGCTTTACACATGTCATAAATGGTTAAGGCCGCAACGGATGCCGCCGTCATCGCCTCCATTTCAACGCCGGTCGGCCCGGTCGTCTTAGCCGTTGCCAGAATAGTGATCGAACAGCACCCATCCTGATCCGTCCGAGAATCTTCCGTGAAGGAAATGTCGACACTGGTGAGGAGGATCGGATGGCACATGGGGATCAGATCCGGCGTTTTCTTCGCACCCATCACCCCGGCTACCTGCGCGACAGCCAAGACATCGCCCTTGGCAATCTTCCCTCGTTGAATCTTTTCAAGGGTTTCCGGCAAAAGGAAAACTCTGGCTTGCGCAGTCGCAGTCCGCTCGGTTGCATTCTTGGCCGAGATATCGACCATCCGGGCTCGTCCAGACTCGTTGAAATGGGTGAATTCTGCCATTTTGTGAAGCTGAATCAGTGCGTTGCAAGCATAATGTAGTTGGATTATAGGAGCCGACGAAAAGGAAGGTCAAGCAGCGAGGCGGAGCCCGGCGTCATGCAACTCATGCCTGTACGTATTTCCCATTCGCGCTGAGCCCTTCGCAGCTATACGGGAACAATGCCGGTCAATATGACCAGTGGTTATGGAAAACCGCGCCTCAATGGAATAGGAGATCAACGGCCCGGTTGCAGATGAAGGATCGTCCCCTGCTCGCCTGCTACCCAGCCATGGTTGGGTTCTGGAAAAGTCAGGCCAAAGATCGACGCCTTTCCTATCAAGCCTTCCTCACGCCAGGAGAATCCCGCATCGCTGGTTCGATAGACCACGCCATGCCCGCCGACAATCCATCCCGATCGAGGACTTGTAAATCGAATCTTTAATAAATCCGTGAGATTTGTACAGCCCTTTCCGCAAGGGAAGGTACGATCGATCCAGCGTCTTCCACCGTCGCTTGTCTGAAAGAGCGCCCCGGCATTCCCTACTGTCCACCCGGTTAACGAGTCAGTAAAAAACACGTCGAAGAGAGTCACCGCGCTCTGAGTTTCTTGGGGCACCCACGTGGCCCCGCCATCATCCGTCGACAAGGCGGTTCCCAACGCGCCAACAACAGTCCCGCGCCGCTCATCCAGAAAATGTGCCGCGTAGAGCGCGGCATTCGTACCACTGGTTTGCTCGACCCACCGTTCCCCGCCATCAACCGTATGAAGAATGACCCCGGCCCCTCCAACCACCCAACCAACGGTCGGCGACACAAACGACACATGATACAACGGTTGCTGTATCTCAAGCGGGATACGCTGCCAGGTCTCTCCTCCATCAGTGGTACGGCGCAGCATTCCCCCTGCCCCGGCTACCCATCCTCTCTGTCGATCAGGAAAGAACAGAGAGAGTAACAGCGCTGTCGTCCCGCTGGAGGTCTTTCGCCAAGTCTTGCCCCCATCCCGGGTCGTGAGAATCACCCCGCCGGATCCTGCAGCCCAACCATTCTGAAGGCCATGGAACTGGATACTCATCAATGTCGATTCTGTGGTGCTTCTTTGGGCCTGCACAAGCAACCCTGGCGATTCGCTCCGGGCCGGGACACAGAGCGCAAGGACTGTGCAAAAGACAAGAAAAGAATAAGCCGTTACCCGGAGCCCGCCATACCGTGCCGTTCGCCGACCAGACATTATTGGGTCGTATCCGCGTCAGGCCGGTTGTTGTTCCAATACCCGGTATCGGGCAGCCCTTTGGTTTCGATTGTAAATGGTCCGGCCTCAAGCGTGAGCCATTTTTTGGGCGTGCAGCAGGTCCCGTCGGGAAGCACATCCCAGGATCCCCGCCGAACGACCAGCGGACCGGTTGCCAAGTCATCGAAAAACTCTCCCTTTTTGCCGATGCCATAGAGATTCCGATGCGGCACCTTCACCACGATCTCCGAATCAGTCCAGGACTGCACCAGTGCGGCGGCACCGTTGAACAGTACTTCTGTGCGTGAGACATTGCTGATAACAGTGGAACTCGTCTCCGGTTCATTGATCTCCACATCAAGACGCCGTTTATAAGCTTTCTGACTCAACGCAAGCTGTGCATGTTCGGCCGTCTTGAGAAACGCTCCAAATCCCCTCCCTTTGATCGTGACGGAGGCATCCAAACCGGCTGATTTGGGATCGTAGGACTCGATCACCGGCGTGACCACCGTAAACGCTCCGGCCTCAATCGCCAAGACACCCCGCTCGACGCAGCAGGACCCATCGCTATGCGGGCGGTTCGCGCTTCGATAGATCGTTACGTCGCCGCTCTTTGCGCTGAAAGGCACCCACACATCAATGCGATCGTCGTTCCAGCGATAAATCACGGCCTGAACGCCGCCGATCTCCACACGATTTTCACCGGTATTGAAATCCATAAAGCTGTAGGGCGTCGCGCCGCTCTCGGAATAGAACCCGAAATGCTCTCCGTTGATACGAAGCAGCGTGCCGATAGGCGCACTCGTTGGACTGATGGCCGTGACTCTTGGAACATGGACAGTAAAGTGCGCCAGAGTTCGCCTGCGCCCCTCCTTCACAAGACTTATGGGGCCAGAGGTCGCGCCCAGCGGCACATGCGCAACGATCACATCATCCTTCCATTGAGCGATCGTTGCCGGATGCTCTCCAATCAGAACAGAATCCTGTGGTCCTTTGCCGGCGCCGAACCCCTCTCCAAACAACACCACTTTTGTGCCGACCGGCCCGCTAACCGGATCAACCCGCACGGAGGGGATTAAAGAGAATGACACAGCATTGCTGCGCGCGTATTCCACCGGCGCGCAGCAGGATCCATCCGGCAGCGGGTCAGAGGAAGCCAGCCGGACCACAATCTCTCCACCCGATACGTTCGCGGGAACCTCCAGTTCAATCCGATCATCCCTCCACCGTCTGGGACGCACGACTACACCGCCGACCGTGACATCGTTCACGCCGAACATGGTGTTTGGATCACGGGCTCCCGGCGTCACACCGAAATTGCGCCCCGTGATCTGGACCAACGCGCCGCGTTCGGCTTCCGCCGGCGTGACGGCGTCAATCTGCGGCATGACTACGGCGACGGTCCCCGCCTCTATCTTCTTTTTCCCAATACGCACCTCAACCGGACCACTGGCAGCTTTGAAAGGCACCTTGATCTCGATCAAGTCCGGCTCCCATCGCTGAACCAAGGCAGGAACACCACTCACCGTGACTTTGTTGATTTGGACCGACTGGAACGTCCCAAATCCTTTTCCGCTGATCGACAGAGTCGCGCCCGGTGGAACTGACCGGGACGATAGTTCGATCGAAGACGTTCCCGCCCACGCTGCAGGCACAAATCCACCCAAAAGGATGGCGCACGAAACCACTGCTCCCACTGTCGTCATAACGCCCTTTCCACCGATATAAGTCGAGGATGACTCAACACATGGCGCCCCATGAAGAAGGTATCTATTCGAACAGACTGATCGGACTATAACAATCGATTTTTTCAAGAGTCAAGGCAGGAAGCCGGACGCATAGTCCCTTGCGATCAAGTCTGGAGGCTCATACGCCGATAAAGCCATACAGAACGCGCACGGCTGTGTAGTGACAACCTGACAAGGGAGCCGGTCCAAACATTATGGCGCTGACAGAAATTCACCGACCCGGCACGACTCGCATACTGGTCGTCGATGACGATCCTATCATCCGCGAATTCTGCACAAAAATCTTGAACCAGGCAGGCTATCGGACGCTGGCGGCATCGGGGAGTTCAGATGCGATGTGGCTGATGACCTCGTCATCGGATCCGTTTAATTTATTAGTGGTCGATGTGTTTCTACCGATCTCGCCGAAGTTACAGCTGAGCCCGATCCAGAATGTCTATCCGCCGGTGAACGGCGACAAGATGGTCTGCCGCATGCTGGCGACTGTGCCGGAGTTGCATGTTCTCTATATCTCCAGCTCTTCATACGAAGACCTGCTCGAACAGGGTATCAACCTGGGAACTGCGCCGTTTTTGCACAAGCCCTTGGATGCAGAGATATTGTTGCGCTCGGTGAAAGCGACCTTGGAGGCGCCTCCCCTCCGCCTCAATATACCCCACCATGCCACGTCGAGTCCCGATGATCATGCCGGACGCAGTTCTGAACTCGCAGCATAATCGCCCCCTGACCACCAGCTAAGACACCTGAACAATCAACTCAATTTCGATCGGGGCCTGGCGGGGAAGTTCAGCGGCGCCGACCGCGACACGGGCATGGCGGCCCGTTTCTCCGAATACTGCCACCAGGAGATCGGACGCGCCGTTCAAGACTTGTGGTTGATCGGTGAAACCGGGCGCCGACGCAATATGGCCGACCATTTTTACAATCCGCTTCACTCGATCCAGCGAACCGGCCTCGGCTTTCACGATGGCCAGGGCATTCAGCACCGCCAGCCTGGCCGCCGCCACTCCCTGCTCGATGGACACGTCGGCCCCAAGTTTGCCCGCCATGACGAGCTGCCCCTCTTTCGAGGGCAACACACCGGACAGAAACAGCAGATCTCCCACTCTGACGACAGGAACGTAATTCGCCACCGGTTTCGGAGCAGCCGGCAATTCGATCCCCAACTCTTTCAATCGTAGTTCATATGACATTCTTTCCCCTCACGCCTAACACCTCACGTCGCTATCCCGGCCTCAACGCTTCCCAAAAGCTGTCACCGATCGCCAATCGGTCACCGCCGAGAGTATCCACGATAGTTTGTCCCAAGTCCGCAGCAGTCTGGCTGGTTCCCAGATTCACGCCTTGCGCCAGCTTTGGGCCGGTGATGAGCACCGGAACATATTCCCGAGTCGGCAGCTTGTCTGGCTTCGACACATCGCGGCCGTGATCACCGGTCAGGATGACCATATCTCCGACCCGCAGCTGTTCGAACAGATTCGGCAACCGGCGATCAAAATCCTGGAGGGCTTCCGCAGCCTGCGCACTGTCCTCCGACAAGAGATTCAAACTCACATAGAGCAGTCCGCGCGGCACCTTATTCAGCATCCCCACCGTGTCCTCGAACGCGGAGGCGGCAGGAAACGCTTTCGTGAAGCCGCGGCCGCTGAACAAATCATAGACCTTGCCGATCCCCATCGTAATCTGGCCGGACCGACTCAAAGCATCCAGCATGGTGAGGCCCGACGGCTCCACGACAAAATCTTTGCGCCCGGCCTGAGGGCGGAGGGCTCCGGGTTCACCCGTGAGCGGTTGGGCGACGATGCGGATCAGCGTACCGGCCTTTTTCGCTTCCCTCCATGCCTCACGGCACTGCTGATGCAAGACGGCGACGGGCATAATGGCTTCATGCGCGGCCACATAACAGGTATTCCCGCCGTCGGTCCAGAGGATGGGAGCCCCGCTTGAGAAATGCTCCGTCCCGTAATCGCGTATCATCGACGCCATAGAAGCCACACGACGGCCGATCAGCTTCCGTCCCAATGCCTGCTCGATCACCGACACGACATTCTCTGGAATCCCTGCCTGATAGACCGCAGCACTTTCATGAACCGTCACCCCGTTGGTTTCCCAATAGCCGGACACCGAATCTTTGCCGCGCGATGTGAACCCCATCCGCCCAAAACAGCCATGCGGCTGCGCCATCGACGCGACGCCGGGAATCTTCGCAAGATGGCCCAATCCCAGCGCTTCCAAATTGGGAAGACTCAACCCGCCGACGGCATCCGCCAGATGCACGACCGTGTTGGCCTCGGCATCATCGTACTCTGCCGCATCCGGCAACGATCCGATTCCGAATCCATCGATCACGAACAACAACACACGCTTGATCATTAGAGGGCACTCCAGTAACTGATGGTAATGGTTTCTGTACGCAATCGGTGCAGGTCGGCCACGGCTACTTTGAGGCTCTCCACTCTTCCAATATTTTCAGACTCGCGCTGGTCCCGACCCGGTCGGCTCCCGCTTCCAACATGGCCTGCGCCGCCTTCCAATCTCTGATACCGCCGGAGGCCTTGACCTTCGCCCGTCCGGCAACGGCTGTTTTCATGAGCCGCACATCCTCGACTGTCGCACCGGCAGCACCGAACCCGGTCGAGGTTTTGACATAGTCGGCGCCCGCCTCGACGACCAGCCTGCAGGCAGTGAGCTTTTCTTGTTGCGTCAGATAACACGTTTCAAGAATCACTTTGTGTTCGACCTTCGGCGTCGCCGCCACCACCTCGGCAATATCCTGCCGCACCTCGTCATGGTCGCCGGACTTCAGCCGGCTGACATTGATGACCATGTCCAGCACGGAAGCTCCGCGCGAGACGGCTTCCACTGCTTCCGCAACTTTGGCCTTCGTCGTATGCCCCCCCAAGGGAAATCCGATGGGGATGCCGACCCGAACGGAGGCGCCGGCTACCGCCGACACAGCCTCATCCACGTAACAAGGAGGCACGAAAATGACCGTGAAACGATGTTCCTTGGCCTCCCGGCACAACCGCAGCACGTCGGCTTTGGTCGCCTCAGGCCGAAGCACCGTATGGTCGATCAGGCTCGGCAGATTCCATTCAAGCATCGTTCACGATACTCCTTCTTGATAGGCAAATACCCTCTTTTCAGGAACCACAGATGTCTGTGAAGAACGGACACGCCGGAAGCGCTTTTGGTACTTCTCCACCGCCTTATTATGCTCCACCAGCGTGGCGGAAAATTCGTGGGTCCCGTCGTTCTTCGACACAAAATACAAATCCGAGGTTGAGGTCGGATAGAGCGCGGCCCGGATCGAGCCTGCCCCCGGACTGGCGATCGGACCAGGCGGCAGTCCCGCCCATCGATAGGTGTTATAGGGACTGGGATGGGACAGATCCTTTTTCCGCAGATTGCCGTCGAAGTTCGGCAAGCCGTAGATCACGGTAGGGTCGCTTTGGAGGGGAATCCGTTTCTTCAGGCGATTGTGAAACACGGATGCGATGTGGGGCCGTTCATCTCCCGCGCCGGTCTCTTTTTCGATGACCGACGCCAGCGTCAACACTTCATGCGTCGTGAGCCTCATCTCCTTCGCGCGCACCTGCCACTCCGAAGTCAAAACGTGCGCCAGCTGATCGACCATGGCTTTTATCACATCTTTGCCCGCTGTGGGGCGCGGGAACCGATAGGTGTCCGGGTACAGGTACCCCTCCACACTCTCAGCGGAAATCCCCAACGTCCTGATAAAAGTTTTGTCATGGGCCAGCCGGACGAACTCGGCCCGATCGGTGATACGGTGCTCTGCGAGCACATCGGCGATTTGCCCGATCGTGTAGCCCTCCGGAATCGTGACGGAATGAAGGACGACGCGGCCTGCCATCAGCTTGGAGAGGATCTCGGCCGGAGGCAGGGCGGCATGCAGCTCATATTCACCGGGGCGGATCTTTCGTTCAGCCTCCAGCCTTTTTCCCAGCCACATAAATGCAGAACGGCTCTGGATCAACTGTTCCCGCTCAAGAATCTGCGCGACTTGTGAGAACGCCGCCCCTTCCGGAATCACCACGATCTTAGCGGGAGGATGGTCGGATTCGGAGAGAGCCGGAGCTTCAATCCATTGAATCGTCAGATACGCGGCCAGTCCTCCGAGCACGACGACGACGAGAGCCAGGGTCAGCAGGATGCGCAACTTCATGGGATTGCCACTCTAGAGACTCCGAATCTTCATCATGCGAATCGGTCACAGAAGTCGCCGTTGCGGGGGTCTGCGCCGCCAGATAGCTTTGCAGCAGAATGGCCGCAGCGATCCGGTCGATCACGCCTTTTCGTTTCTTCCGGCTGACATCTGCGGCGATGAGCAGATCTTCCGCCGCTTTTGTCGTCATCCGTTCGTCCCACAGGACGACCGGCACGGACAACCCCGCTTCCAGTTTCACCACAAACGCGCGCATGGCTTGAACGGCAAGCCCTTCACGACCGTCCAGCTGAAGCGGCAATCCTAAGACTACCCGCTCTACGCTGTGCGATCCGACCAACGCCGCGATGTGGGCGATATCACGATCCAGCGTACGCCGTTCGAATGTTTCGAGCGGCTGTGCCGTCCATCCCAATTCGTCGCTCAGAGCGACCCCGATCCGCTTGGTACCATAATCGAGCGCGAGGATGCGGCTAGACATGATTCTACCGCCTCAGGGCCTGTTCGACCAAGCCAAAGACCTTTTCTAACGCCGCGTCGAGCTTGGCGGCATCCTTCCCGCCTGCTTGCGCCATTTCAGGACGACCGCCGCCTGTGCCACCGACTTCGGTAGCCATGACCTTAATGAGTTCGTTGGCCTTTACCTTTGAGAGGAGATCCTTGTCTCCCTTCACTACCACAAACAAAGCCACTTTTCCTTCGGAGACCCCGCCGAGTGCGATAACGCAGCTCTGTTCTTTCTCCCTTAGGCGGTCAGCTAATGCCCGAAGCCCGGCCATGTCAATTTCATCAGCACGCTGCGCATGGACTTTCACCCCAGCAATAGTCTGAATACTGGCTTCATCTTTAGCACCAGCCCCCGTAGCCATCTTCAGCTTCAGCTCTTCCAGTTCCCGCTCCTTGTCCTTCAACTGCGTCAGCATCTTGCGGGTTTTGCCGACCAGTTCCGCTTGCCCGACCTTCAACAGATCAGACAGCTCGCGGACATCGGCTTCGAGCTTCTTCATGAGCGCATAGGCCCCGGTGCCAGTCTGAGCCTCGATCCGACGCACCCCGGCCGCCACGCCTCCCTCCGACACGATCCGGAACAGCCCGATGTCGCCCGTCTGCCGGCAGTGGGTCCCGCCGCAGAGTTCCTTGCTGAAGGACTCCACGCTCACGACACGCACCTGCTCGCCGTACTTGTCGCCGAAAAACGCCAGGGCGCCGTTCGCCACCGCATCCTGGATGCTCATCACATCGGTTCGTACCGCTTCATTCTTGCGGATCTCTCCGTTCACGGTTGACTCGATATCGTCGATGTCGCGGGAGGACAACGGCCTGAAGTGGGCGAAATCGAACCGGAGCCGATTCGGCCCCACCAGCGATCCATACTGTTTCACATGCGGACCAAGCAGATCGCGCAAAGCCGCATGGACCAGATGCGTCGCGGTATGATTGCGGGCGGCATCCAGGCGCGTGGGCGCGTTGACCGTCATTCGCAGTCGTTCACCTTCGCGTATACAGCCCTTGCGGACGGTCCCCTTGTGAAAAATGAGGGTCGGCGCCGGCTTTGTCGTATTGTCGACTTCAAGCAGCCCTTCGGGGCCGGCCAACGTTCCGCGGTCGCCGACTTGCCCGCCGCCTTCCGCATAAAACGGCGTCACATCCAGCACCACCTCGACCTCATCGCCTTCTGCTGCTTCCTTGACCATCTGTTCGCCCTTGATGATCGCAAGGAGGATACTTTCGCTCTCCAACCGGTCGTACCCGACGAACGTGGTGGCCCCGACCCGCTTGACCAGTTCAGTCACCGCCGGCCTGGCCGTCTCCTGCTCGAACCCGCCGGTCTTGCGCGCACGAGTCCGCTGCTCTTCGATCGCCGCTTCGAACCCCGACTCATCGACGGTCATCCCCTGTTCACGGCACGCCTCCGTCATCAAATCCATGGGAAACCCGTACGTGTCATAGAGCTTGAACACGTCAACGCCCGCTAACACCGTCTGTCCGTTCGCCCGTGCCTTCTCGATCATGTCGTTCAAAATCGGCAAGCCTTGATCGAGCGTGGCGATGAACCGTTCTTCTTCACCTCGCGTGGCTTCCGCGATCGTTGCCTCTGCTGCCTTTACTTCCGAATAAGCGCCGGCCATCTGATTCACCACGGTCGCGCTGAGTTCATGCAGAAAGGGCTCGACGATGCCGAGCAGCCGCCCATGCCGCGCAGCGCGGCGCAGAATCCGCCGCAGCACATACCCGCGGCCTTCGTTGGACGGCAGAATGCCGTCGGTCATGAGGAACGCGATCGCGCGAAGGTGATCGGCGATCACGCGCATCGAACGGTCCGCTGTCTCCTGCGTGCCATACCGCGTGCCGGCGCGCGCGCCGATGGCTCCGAGCAACGGCGTGAAGAGATCGCTATCGTAGTTGCTCAAGACTCCCTGCGCGACCGCCGTCAGCCGTTCCAGGCCCATGCCGGTATCGATACTCGGCTTGGGCAACGGATTGAGCTTCCCCGAGGCATCCCGGTTGTACTGCATAAAGACGAGATTCCAGATCTCGATGACCCGGTCGCCCTCGCCGTTCGGCCGATCATCTCCGGGCACCGACGGGCCTTGATCGAAATGCAGCTCCGAGCAGGGGCCGCAGGGGCCCGTATCGGCCATCTGCCAGAAGTTGTCCTTTTCACCGCACCGGACGATGCGGGAGGGAGACACACCGATCTTCTTCCAGAGCTGATCGGCTTCATCGTCCTCGCGGAAAATCGTGACCCACATCCGGCTCCTGTCGAGACCGACGGTCTTGGTCAGAAACTCCCAGCCGAAGATGACGGCGTCTTCTTTGAAATAGTCCCCGAACGAAAAATTGCCGAGCATCTCGAAGAACGTGTGGTGCCGCCTGGTATACCCCACGTTTTCAAGATCGTTGTGCTTGCCGCCGGCGCGCAGGCATTTTTGCACGGATACCGCCCGCCTGTAGGGGCGTGACTCTTCTCCGAGAAAGACCCGCTTGAATTGATTCATCCCGGCGTTGGTAAACAGCAGCGTCGGATCGGCCTGTGGAATCAAGGCTGAGCTGGGCACGGCCTGGTGTCCCTGCTGCTGGAAGTACCGAATAAACGACTGTCTGAGTTCCTGCGCGCTATGCGTCATCGGTCACATTCCTCATGTCTCATACGATCGCCTAGCATACGATCGATTGTCTCTTCTTCGAAACCCCGCTGACGTAGGAGGCGAACCGATTGAGCCGGTGTCAGCTGCCTGCCCGTGCGCCGCATCACGGCCAAGGCTCGATGCGCCAGCGTGTCTTCGTCAAGATCACGCAGCGCCTCCCGGATTGCCCGGCCGGCCACAGCCTCCGGCACGCCCTGGAGCAGCAACTCGGCTTCCAGCCGTTCGCGCCCCATCGGCCGACGGTCAAGACGGGTCACAATCCAACGCGCCGCGTACGCTCCGTCGTTGAGGTACCGGAGATCGGACAACCGGCCGATGGTCTGTTGTGTCTGAGCCGGCTCAGCACCCTTGCGAAGAAGAAACTGCTCGACCTGGGCGGCGGTTCGATCCCGACGGGCAAGATACCGAATGGCCAGGGACATCCACCGGTCAGACTTCGTCGAATCAGACTGTTTACCGGTGCGCCCGTTTCTCATCCGATCGGGCCGCCGGTTTCTCGTCCTTTCCCTCGGTCTTTGCCTCCGTCTTCTTCTCGTTGCGCCCTGGCACACCGGCCAACTCGCGAAGCTTGGCCTCGACCTCCCGCGCGGCAGCAGCGTTCTGCTTCAGAAAATCCCGCGCCGCGTCGCGTCCCTGCCCGATGCGCTCACCTTTGTAGGAGTACCAGGCGCCGGACTTCTCGATGACGCGCTTATCGACTCCAAGATCGACCAGTTCGCCCGTCTTCGAGATGCCCTCGGCGAACATGATATCGAACTCGGCCTGCCGGAAGGGCGGCGCCATCTTGTTCTTCACGACTTTGACACGAACGCGGCTGCCCATCACATCCTGGCCTTCCTTGATGGATTCGATACGCCGAATGTCCAGCCGGACCGATGAATAAAACTTGAGCGCATTGCCGCCGGTGGTTGTTTCCGGATTCCCGAACATCACGCCGAGCTTCATGCGAATCTGGTTGATGAAGATCACCGTGGTCAACGACTTCGCAATCGCCGCCGTGAGCTTTCGCAGCGCCTGCGACATCAGCCGGGCTTGCAGGCCCATATGGGCATCGCCCATCTCCCCTTCGATCTCGGCCCGTGGCGTCAACGCCGCCACCGAGTCCACCACGATCAGATCGATCGCCCCGCTGCGCACGAGTGTTTCGGCGATTTCCAACGCCTGCTCACCGGTATCCGGCTGCGAGACCAGCAAGTCATCGGCCTGCACTCCCAGCTTCTTCGCATACGTCAGGTCCAGCGCATGTTCTGCGTCGATGAACGCCGCGATCCCGCCGGTTTTCTGCACTTCGGCGATACAATGGAGCGTCATGGTCGTTTTGCCTGAGGCCTCCGGACCGAAAATCTCGATGACTCGCCCGCGCGGGAGGCCCCCGACGCCGAGCGCGATATCGAGGCCGAGCGACCCGGTCGAAATGGCCGGCACATCGACCTTTTCCTCGGCGCCAAGCTTCATAATGGCACCTTTCCCATACTGCTTTTCAATCTGGGACAAGGCCAAGTCCAATGCGCGCTTCTTATCGTCCTTCTCTGCCATAGAGATCTCCTAAATATGTTGGAATGAAGAAGGCGATTATACCGAAGCAGGCCGGGGAAACCTAGCCCACATTGTTCATGATTTCTTGACTGCGATCATTCGTCTCTGGGAGTCTTCGCTGCTCGTATCTCGTGAAGCCCGCTTCGACTCAGCGAGGCGAGCGTGACACGCCGGACAGGGCATCTCTGTTTGTTTGCGAGATACGCTTCACGCGATACCTTCCTCCCCGATCGGGCCAGCGTCTTTGTTCAAACCGGAGTTTTCCTTGCGATCTCCGCCCGAGTCTTTATACTTCTGCAAGACACGGTCGCAAGCAGAAATCAGGGAGACCCGTCATGGCCAAGATCGACGAATTTTTCAGGATGATGGCGGAACGCGGCGCATCCGACTTGCATCTCGTATCCGGACAACCTCCTGTCATGCGAATCAACGGCGAACTGGAGCGGGTCCCGGGACAGAGTCCACTCATCCACGAGCAGCTCAAAGAGGTTCTCTACGAAATCGCGCCAGCCGCGAAGAAAACCCAATTTGAAGAGACCGGCGACGTGGATTTCGGGTATGAAATTCCTGGACTCGCCAGGTTTCGCGCTAATTTCTTCAACCAAAAATACGGCTGTGCCGCCGTATTCCGGAAAATTCCCTCCAAGGTCCTGACGGCGGCCGAGTTAGGGCTTCCTCCGATCCTGACCAGATCGGCCATGCTGAAAAAGGGGCTGGTCCTCGTGACCGGACCGACCGGCAGTGGAAAATCGACTACCCTGGCTGCCATCATCGACCACGCCAACAAGAACCGGAAAGACCATATTCTGACGATCGAAGACCCGATCGAGTTCGTGCATCAAAGCCAGGGTTGCGTCATCAACCATCGCGAAATCGGCGTCCACACCCAATCGTTCGGCACCGCCCTGCGTGGAGCCTTGCGCGAAGATCCGGACATCATTCTGGTCGGTGAGCTGCGTGACCTCGAAACCATCCGGCTTGCGGTGGAAGCCGCAGCAACCGGGCATCTGGTCTTTGGGACGCTGCACACCGAGAACGCATCGAAAACGGTCGACCGGGTGATCGAGGTGTTCCCGCACCAGGAACAAGCACAGATCCGCAACACGCTGTCGACTGCCCTCAGAGTCGTGGTGGCCCAGAACCTCTTCAAACGAATCGACCAAAAAGGACGCTGCGCCGCTCTTGAAATTCTGGTCTGCACTCCCGGAGTCGGCAATCTGATCCGCGACGCCAAAACGTTTCAGATTGCGTCGCTCATGCAGACCGGCAAGGCGGCCGGCATGCAAACGCTGGACGATGCCATTCAGGACCTGCTAACGAAAAAGTGGATTTCTCCGGAAGAAGCCTACGAAAAATCGATCGACAAAACCCGATTTGCCAAATTGCTCAAGACGCCGCCCGACGCCCTGCAATAATCGCACGAGTATCCGACCGATTCATAACGATTGAAGGACCGCGGCTAAACAGGCCCCGGTCCTTTCCCTTCCGCCAATCGTATCTCCCAGAGCTTCGTATGCACAGGCCCGGTAGGCCGCAGCTGGCTTTTCATCAGCGTGATGGCTTTGATGACCAGCGATCCGCCGGCCATCGGCCGGTCCAGCACACCGCTTTGGGCTAAGGCCAAGCCGACCTGCCGTTCTCCTGCTTTGATCCGTGCCAGCGTGAGATGCGGGCTCAAGGGCTTCCCTTCCGAGGCAAAGCCTAACGATCGGCAGCAGTCTTCAATCGCACGATGCAACGTCACCAGTCGCGCCCCATCGGCTCCGCGCTCCCACGACTCCGACGCCCCTACCCATATCACGCGCGGCTGTTGAAGACGCGGAAAGACGCCGAACCTCTCGATCGGGATACGGAAGGCCCGATGGCCTGTCATTGCCTGTTCGATCGAGTGACGCATTGGTTCAATGCAGGACTTATCGGTGTCGCCGAGAAATGCGACGGTGAAATGGATGGAGGCTGGCTGAACCCAGGCGATACGAATATCCTTGGAGGATTCGCAGGAAAGTTGGGACTTCAGATCCTGCTGTACCTGCCCAATCCGCACTCGAAGATCCTCCGCCGGCTCAACTGCAAGGAACGTTCGGATCATCGTGTGGCTCGATTCAATAACCAGCGGCGCAACAGATCGAGCGCTGCCTGCGAAGACCGCTGCTTGATCGTAAGGCGGTCGCCATGGAACCGAAACTCCCTGGTGACGACATCGCCTGCTCCGCCGTCAAGCCCCACATACACCAGACCAACCGGTTTCGTTTCGGCCCCCCCTCCCGGCCCGGCAATGCCTGTTACACTTAATCCGACTGATACGGCAGCCCGTTCACGAACGCCTTTGGCCATTGCCGCAGCCACCTCATGGCTGACCGCTCCATGGCGAACAATCAACTCAGCCGGCACACCCAGCATCTCCGTCTTGGCTCGGTTGCTGTAGCACACGGCGCCTCGATCGACATAGGCCGATGACCCCGGCACCTGCGTGAGACGATGCGAGATCAGCCCGCCGGTGCAAGACTCCGCCACAGCAACCGTACGTCCCTGTTGTAACAGCAACCGGCCCACCACCGCCTCCATCGTGTCCTGCCCCTCGGCATAGAGCCACTCTCCCAGCCTTTGACGGACTTGCTCTGCCAACCGCTCGATCTTCACGGCACCGGACGAGCGGCGCACGTTCGACGTCAAGGAGACCAGCACTCCTGTCGGTGAGGCCAAGAGGCCAAGATCTATTGGTATCTGCTTTGAAAAAAGGCCTTTCAGCTTGGCATCCACATCGGCTTCGGGCAATCCCCAGGTATGGAATACCCTCCTCACAATCGGCGAGCGGCGAGGTGTCGCCGATCGTTCGAGCTGAGCCGTCAAAAATGGAATCACCGATTGCTCCATCATGGCGTCCATTTCTCGCGGCACCCCGGGAAGTGCGACCAGCACGGCCCGCTTCCAGAATACGGCAAAGCCTGGCGCAGACCCCACCGGATTAGGCATCACCGTGGCGCCGGATGGAATCATCGCTTGCCGCAGCTGGCCTTTGTTGGGTCTTCGCCCCCACTGGGCCAGCCTGGCCACCATGCCTTCAAACGCTTCCTTGCGACGAGCCAGCCTCCGCCCGGTTGCGTCAGCGACGGCTTCTCTCGTGCAATCATCGACGGTCGGCCCAAGCCCGCCGGTTATCACGATAATCCCGGCCCGCTGCACAGCCGTAGTCAGCGCGTTCATGATATCCGTTCGGTTATCGCCGACAATCGACTTGAATCTGACTTCAATCCCGTAGGCGCCAAGCTTCTCGGTGATGACAAGAGAATTGCTGTCGGATCGGCCTCCGACTAACAGCTCCGAGCCGATGGCGACTGTTTCAGCGATGAAGCAGCGATCTGATGACGCGCGCGTGTGCATAGCAGGATCAGCGTACCTATTCGACCTGTACAAAGTCGAGTGAGAAGCTACCTCGCCTCCCCTAGAACCTCAGCGATGCCTACCGACTGCCAGTAACAGAGCGCCTTCACCCTGTCAACGGTTGCACTCACTCGTCTCAACCCCGTTGACAGAACAAAACACGAAGTGCTACGAAATAGACTCTTTCTAGCCCTCACCCATCCATCGAATGGGCGAGCCGTTACACGGAGGATCCTATGGCAGCTCCCGACCATGCCCCTGCAGCTCAGCCCGCACAGCCCCCGCGGCGTCAATTTGTCA
>FRDC01000167.1_pt1 | contig 94602 bp, 104 predicted proteins | sample 1106171 | NCBI WGS metagenome assembly FRDC01 (sample SAMEA3930566, study PRJEB13176) | freshwater metagenome | biome: Drinking water system; feature: drinking water; material: water | place: Singapore | collected 2014-12-20
CCGCGCGCCGGCTGGCGGCGGCGCCGGGGGCGGGGAGCGGGGAGGCGCAGCGCTTGGGCGACCTGCTCGCCGCCGCCGGCCAGGATGGCGAGGCGGCCGCCGCTTATGGGGAGGCGATCGCCCGCGCGGGGACCGAGGCAAGCTGGGCGCTTTATCTGCAGCAGGGCGGCGCGCTCGATCGCGCGGGGCGCTGGACGGAGGCCGAGCCGCTGCTCGCCCGCGCGGTGCAGCTCGCGCCCGATCAGCCGATCGCGCTCAACTACCTCGCTTATGCCCGGCTGGAACATGGCGGCGATGTCGGCGCGGCACGCGTGCTGCTCGAACGCGCCGCGCGGCTGAAGCCTGATGATGCGTCGATCCAAGATTCGCTCGCTTGGGCCTATTATCTGGGGGGCGATGCGGCGCGGGCGCTGCCGCTGCTCGAACGCGCGGCGATCGACGAGCCCGGCAACGGGACGATCAGCGAGCATCTGGGCGATGTCTATTGGCAACTCGGCCGGCGGTTCGAGGCGCGCTATGCCTGGACCGCGGCGGCGCAATTGGCGTCGAGCGACGATGCCGCGCGAATCGCGGCGAAGCTGGAGCAAGGTCCGGCGCGATGATCACCGAAATCGCGCCCGCCAAGCTCAATCTGGCGCTGCACGTGCGCACGCGGCGGCCGGACGGCTATCACGAGCTGGAGACGCTGTTCGCCTTTTGCCGCGATGGCGATGTGGTGACGCTGGCGCCGGCCGAGGCCGACAGCTTCACGCTCACCGGCCCCTATGGCGGGGCGCTGGAGGGTGATGACAATCTCGTCACCCGCGCGCGCGACGCGTTTCGCGCGGCGTTCGGCGCGCCGGGTTGCGCGATCACGCTCGACAAGCGGCTGCCGATCGCGAGCGGCATCGGCGGCGGCTCGGCGGACGCGGCGGCGACGCTGCGCGCGCTCGCCCGCTGGCGGGGCGTGGCGGCGGACACGCCCGAACTGTTCGCGATCGCCGAACGGCTCGGCGCCGATGTGCCGGCCTGCCTGCTGGGGAAAAGCGCGATCGGCACCGGCAAGGGCGAGAAGCTGGTGCCGCTGCCGGGGCTCGGCGGCATGCCGGCGCTGCTCGTCAATCCCGTCGTCGCGGTATCGACCGCTGCGGTGTTCAAGGCGTGGGACGGGGTCGATCGCGGCCCGCTCGGGAGCGGTGACCTGCTCGCGGTGGCGCGCGCGGGACGCAACGATCTCGAACCGCCCGCACGCGCGCTGGCGCCGGTGATCGACGCGGTGCTTGCCCGGCTCGCGGGGCCGGGCGTGCTGCTCGCGCGCATGTCCGGATCGGGCGCGACCTGCTTCGCGCTGTTCGAAAGCGACACCGCCCGCGCCGCGACCGCCGCGCGGGTGCGGGCCGAACAGCCCGGCTGGTGGTGTCTCGAAACGGCACTCGCGTGACAGTTCGCCGTATCATCGCGGGGCATGAGCGGTTGAGAATCGGCACGCCCCAGGGCAATTCGCACTTGGCACGGCTGTTGCTCAGCCACTGCCTGGGCGGGTCCGCATTGCGCGCGTTCGCCGGTGATCCCCTTCCCCCGGGCGTCACCAGGGCAGAAGGGCGGTGACAGGTTCACCGTCCTTCGCCGTCGCCCTGCCGCCGCGCGTGATCGCTGGCACGGGGCCGATCCTGCTGCTGTGCGACCACGCCTCGAATGATCCGCAAGGCGTGGCGCTCGGCATCGATCCCGCGCTGTTCGCCAAGCACATCGCTTACGACATCGGCACCGCCGCGCTGACCGAGGCGCTGGCGGTGCGGCTGGGGAGCCCGGCGCTGCTGGCGCAAGTCTCGCGGCTGGTGATCGACCTCAACCGTCAGGTCGATCATCCCGGGCTCATCCCGCTGGCGAGCGACGGCCATGCCATCCCCGGGAACGACGGCGCCGACCGATGGGCGCGGATCGCCGCCTTCCACGCGCCCTATCACGCCGCGATCGCCGCCCAGATCGCGCGCCAGCGGCCACGGCTGATCGCGGCGATCCACAGCTTCACCCCCGCGCTGGAGACGGGCGGGACGCCGCGCCCCTGGCCGATCGGCATCCTCTACAATCGCGATGCCCGAGCGGCGCGGGCGGCGATCGCCTTGCTTCAGGCGCAAGGGCATCTGGTGGGCGATAACGAGCCCTATTCGGGGCGGTTGCTGAACGCGACGCTCAACCGCCATGGCGAGGGGCAGGGGATCGCCAGCCTGTCGATCGAGCTGCGCAACAGCGAGATCGGCACGGATGAAGGTGTTTCGGCCTGGGCCGATCGTCTCGCCCCGGTGCTGCGCGCGGTGTTGCAGGCGGTGGCGCCGGAAGCGGTGGGCGCGCTATAGCCGCCGCCATGCGTATCCTGCTCCTGCTCCTGCTCCTGCCGCTCGCCGCCTGTGGCGAAGCCAAGACCGATCCCGCCAAGCTCGCCTCCGCCGAGGCGCAACAGGCGCGCGCCGCCGAGGAGAATGGCCGGATCGTCTGCGCCCGCGCCGGATCGAACGACTTCGCCCGCGCCTGCACGCTCGATCGCGTCGCGGGGCCGGACGGGCTGGTGCTGACGGTGTCGCACCCCGATGGCGGGTTCCACCGCCTGCTCGTCACCAAGGATGGGCGCGGCGTGGTCGCGGCCGATGGCGCCGAGCGCGCGGTGGTGCGGGTGCTCGGCCCGCAGGAGATCGAGGTGCGCCTGGGCGGCGACCGCTACCGCCTGCCGGCGACGGTGAAGCCGGGGGCATGACGCCGCTCGCCGGGCGGCCGATCCTCACCGCCGCCGAGATGCGCGCGGCGGAAAGCGTGGCGATCGATGCGGGCACGAGCGTCGAGACGCTGATGGCGCGCGCGGGGGAGGGCGTCGGCGCGTGGGTCCGGCGGCTGAGCGGCGCCGAGGTGCTGATCCTGTGTGGCCCCGGCAATAATGGCGGCGACGGCTATGTCACCGCGCGCTGGCTCACCGAGCGGGGGCAGCGGGTACGCGTCGCGGCGAGCGCGTCGCCACGGACCGCCGCCGCTCAAGCCGCCCGCGCGGCGTGGGGCGGGCCGGTCGAGTCGATCGCGACCGTGGCGCCCGCGCCGGTGCTGGTGGACGCGCTGTTCGGCACGGGGCTGACGCGCGGGCTCGACCCGGCACTCGCCGCGCGGCTCGCCGAACTGGCGGCGGCGGCCCGCTACCGGATCGCGGTGGACCTGCCGAGCGGGGTGGCGAGCGACGACGGCGCCCTGCTGTCGCCGCTGCCGCGATTCGAGCTGACGTTGGCGCTGGGCGCGTTGAAGCCCGCGCATCTGCTCCAGCCGGCGGCGGACCTGTGCGGCGCGGTGCGGCTGGTCCCGATCGGGGTCGACGCGACGAGCGAGGCGCACGTCCTCGCGCCGCCGCCGTCCGTGCCGCTTGGCCCTGCCGATCATAAATATACGCGCGGGCTGGTCGCGATCGTCGCCGGAGCGATGCCGGGGGCGGCGCGGCTCGCGGGCGAGGCGGCCTTGCGCGGCGGGGCGGGCTATGCGCTGCTGCTGGGCGGCGAGGGCGGCCCGGCGGCGCTGGTCGCACGACCCTATGACGCGGAGGTGTTGGCGGATCGGCGGATCGGCGCGCTGGTCGTCGGCCCTGGCCTCGGGCGCGACGATCGCGCCAGGGCCAAGCTCGCCGATGCGCTCGCCAGCCCGCATCGCTTGCTGCTCGATGGCGATGCGCTTCATCTGGTCACGCCCGACCAGCTCAGCCAGCGCGCGGCGCCGGTGATCCTCACCCCGCATGAGGGCGAGTTCACGGCGATGTTCGGCGATACTCTCGGCAGCAAGCTCGATCGCGCCCGCGCGGCGGCCCGGCGCGCGGCGGCGGTGGTGGTGCTGAAGGGCGCCGACACCGTGATCGCCGCGCCCGATGGCCGCGCGGTGCTGGCCGAAACCGGCGCGCCGTGGCTCGCGACGGCGGGGACGGGCGATGTGCTCGCCGGCACCATCGCCGCGGCGCTCGCCCGCGGCGGCGATTCCTTCGCGGCGGCGCAAGCCGGCGTGTGGCGCCACGCCGCCGCCGCGCGACTGCTCGGTCCGGGCATGATCGCCGATGATCTGGCGCGCGCGCTGAGCGAGGTGCGGCCATGAGCTGGATGGTCCGCGTCGCCGCGCGGGGCGAGGGGGTGAGCGAGGATGGCCGCTTCGCGCCGCTCGCCGCGCCGGGGGACTGGCTCGCGCCCGACGGCACGCTCACGCCCGGGCCGCATCGCGCGACGCCGCCGTGCCGTCATTTCCCCGAGTGTGGCGGCTGCCAGCTCCAGCATCTCGATGACGCGAGCTACGCCGGCTTCATCGCCGATCGCGTGACGAGCGCGCTCGCGGCGCAGGGGCTGGCGGCGCCCGTGCGCACGCCGCTGCTCTCGCCGCCACGGACGCGCCGCCGCGCGAGCCTGCATTATGAGCGCGGCCGGCTGGGGTTCAGCATGGCGGGCAGCCATCAGCTGGTCGATATCGCCGAATGTCATATCCTCGCGCCCGAGCTGTTCGCGCTGATAGCGCCGCTGCGGCGGCTGCTCGGCCGGCTCGCGCCCAAGCGCCGCGTCGAGGTACGGCTGACGCTCGCCGACCAGGGGGTGGATGTGTTGCTGGTGGGGGTCGAGGCCGAGGGACTCGCCGCCGCCGAGGCGCTCACTGCGTTCGCCGAGATCCAGCGGCTCGCGCGGCTGAGCCTCGATAGCGGGCTCGGCCCCGAGACACGGTGGGAACCGCAGCCGGTGACGGTCACGCTCGGTGCGGTGCCTGTTCCCCTGCCGCCCGCCGCGTTCCTCCAGGCGACGCCCGAGGGTGAGGCGGCGCTGGTGGCCGCGGTGCGCGAGGCGGTGGGGGCGGCACCCGCGATCGCCGATCTATTCGCCGGGCTCGGCACTTTCGCGCTGGCGCTCGAGGCGCGTGTCTATGCGGCCGAAGCGGCGCGCGACGCGGTGCTCGCGCTGAAAGCGGCGGCGGCGCGGGCGCAGCGTCCGGTGTTCGCCGAGCACCGCGACCTGTACCGGCGGCCTTTGCAACCCGCCGAGCTCGATCGCTTCGCCGCGATCGTCCTCGATCCGCCGCGCGCGGGCGCCCGCGATCAGGCGGAAACGATGGCGCGGTCCACGGTGCCGGTGATCGCTTATGTTTCATGTAACCCCAGCAGCTTCGCACGCGATGCTAAGGTGCTGAGTGAAGGCGGCTACCGGCTGGATTGGGTACAGCCGGTCGGCCAGTTCTGCTGGTCCACCCATATCGAGCTGATCGGGCGGCTTAGCCGGGGCTAGCGCCGGTTCAGACCCAGCCTTCGAGCACCATGTCGGGCGGGCGGTGACCATCGGCCCAGACGCGGATGTTGCGGATCACCTTCTCGCCGCTCGCGATCCGCCCCTCATAGGTCGCGGAGCCCATATGCGGCGTCATCACCACATTGGGGAGCGCGAGCAGGCGCGGATCGATTGCCGGCTCGTGCTTCCACACATCGAGCCCCGCGCCCGCCAGCCGGCCGCTTTCGAGCGCGTCGATCAGCGCGTCCTCGTCGACGATCCCGCCGCGCGAGGTGTTGATGACATAGACATGCGGCTGCAGCAGCGCGATCCGCTCGGCGCTCAGCAAATTCTCGCTGTCGGGGTTGCGCGGGGTGTGGATCGTCAGGATGTCGATTGTGCCCAGCATCTCGTCCAGATGCGGGTGCCATTCGGCGCACAGCTCGGCCTCCAGCACCTTGGGCAGGCGGTGGCGGTTGTGATAATGGATCGCCAGGCCGAAAGCGCGCGCGCGCCGGGCGACGGCCTGGCCGATGCGCCCCATGCCGATGATGCCAAGCGCCTTGCCGCCGATGCGGTGGCCGAGCATCGCCCCCGGGCTCCAGCCGTTCCATTGGCCCGAACGCACCAGCTTCTCGCCCTCGGCCAGGCGCCGCGGCACGCCGATGATCAGCGCCATCGCCATGTCGGCGGTGTCTTCGGTCAACACACCGGGGGTGTTGGTGACGATGATCCCGCGCCGGCGGCAGGCGCTCAGGTCGATATGGTTCACGCCGGCGCCGAAATTGGCGATCAGCCCGAGCCGGTCGCCGGCCTGCTCGATCAGCCCCGCGTCGATCTCGTCGGTCACGGTCGGCACCAGCACGTCGCAGTCGCGCATCGCCTCGGCGAGTTGATCGCGGGTGAAGGCGATGTCGGCGCGATTGAGCGAGACGTCGAACAGCTCCGCCATCCGGTCCATCGTCACATTCGCCAGATCGCGCGTCACGATCACCCTGGGATTGGGCACCTTGGCCAGCGGGCGTCTCAAATCGGGCATAGGTTTCAGGCTTGGCGAGCGGCGGGCTTTGCGTCAACGGTGTTTGCGGACAGATGGTAAAGGACCGGACCGTGCGTCGCCTGATGCTTGTGCTTGCCGCCACGGGGCTCGTCGCGGCCCCCGGGGCCGAGGCGCAGAAGCGCGCCTACCCCTATTTCGCGTCGATCCGCGCGACCAAGGCGCGGATGCGCAAGGGACCAGGACGCAACTATCCGGCGAGCTGGCTGTATGTCCGCCCCGATCTGCCGGTGCGGGTGCTCGATAGCTATAAGGAGTGGCGCAAGGTCGAAGACCCCGGCGGCACCACCGGCTGGATGCAGGGCAATCTGCTGTCGGACGATCGCACCGCGATCGTGCTGGGCAGCGAGGCGACGCTCCACGCCGCGCCCGATCCGGGCGCGAAGCTGCTCTACCGTGCCGCGCCCGGCGTCGTGGGCCGCCTGAGCAAGTGCGCGCGTGGCTGGTGCCTGTTCGACGTGCATGGCCGGGTGGGCTATGTCGAGGCCAATCGGCTTTGGGGCGTGGAGCCGCAGGAAGCGGTGCCCTGAGCCCGCCCGGAGCGAATGTTCATCTACATTGGGAAGAAAAATCGCGACTTCGGCAAGGCTTGCGTTACCAAAAGCCCATGAAAATATTGCTCGCCGAAGACGATGAAGTCACCGCCCGGCTGGTGGAGCAGGGGCTGGTCGATCTGGGCCACCAAGTCACGCGCGCGGCGACCGGCGACGATGCGCTGAAAACCGGCGGGACGGACAGTTTCGATGTCGTTGTACTCGATCGGATGCTGCCCGGGATTGATGGCGTCGAAGTGCTCAGCCGCTGGCGCGCGGCGGGAATTTCAACGCCGGTGCTGATGCTCACCGCGCTCGGCGGGATCATGGACCGCGTTTCGGGGCTGGAGGCGGGGGCCGATGATTACCTCGTCAAACCCTTTGCTTTTCCTGAACTTACCGCGCGGCTCTCGGCACTGATGCGACGCCCGCCGATCAGCGACTCGCAGACCCGGCTTGCTGTCGCCGGCATCGAGATGGACCTGATCAAGCGCGAGGTCCGGCGCGAAGGGCGGGAGATCCACCTCCAGCCGCGCGAATTCTCGCTGCTCGAACAGCTGATGCGCCATGCGGGCAAGGTCGTCACTCGCACGATGTTCCTGGAACTCGTCTGGGGTTTCCACTTCGATCCCCAGACCAGCATCGTCGAGAGCCATTTGAGCCGGCTGCGTTCGAAGCTCAACGAAGGCTTCGACAACGATCCGATCCAGACGCTGCGCGGCGTGGGCTATCGTATGCGCGCGGATGACTAGGCTCCTCGCGAGCGCTGCCTATCGTATTGCCTTTGTTTACGCCGCGATCTTCGCCTTGACGATCGCGGCGCTGGGCGTCGCGGTCTATTTCGCGGCGGATCGCCAGATCGGCCACCAGCAGGACGAGACGCTCCGGCTCGAAGCCGCCGAGTTGATCGTCGAACATGATCGCGGCAACCTGGCCGAACTCGCCGCGACCATCAGCGCGCGCGCGCGCGCCGGGGGCACCAACACTTTCATCTACGGCCTCTACGGGCCTGACGGCCGACCGCGTGCCGGCACGCTCTCCATGATGCCGCTCCCCGCCAAGGGCTTTCATTGGGTGACGCTCTCGACCGGCCCCACCCGACTGCTCGTTGAACCGCTGCGGCGCGGCGACCGGCTGGTGGTCGGGGTCGATGGCGATGCGCTGGGCGCGGTCGAGCGGATCATCCTGGAGTTGACGCTTGCCGCGATGGGGATCGCGATCATCGTCGGCGTGGTCGGGGCGATCCTGCTGGGCGGCTATTTGCGGGAGCGGCTCGAAACGGTGGGTGAGACGGCGGAGGCGATCGCGCGCGGTAATTTAGAGCGGCGCGTGCCCGTGTCCCCACGCGGCGACGAATTTGATCGGCTGGGCATGGCGCTCAACGCGATGCTCGATCGCATCGTGCAGCTGCTCGAAAATCTGCGCCAGGTGTCGAGCGATGTCGCCCACGACCTGCGCACGCCGCTCGCCCGGCTGCGCGGCGAGGTGGAGCTTGCGCTCGGCACCGGCGAGGCGGCGGGCGACCCGGAGGTGCAGCGCGCCGCGCTCGAGCGCGCACTGAAGCAGAGCGACGATCTGCTCAAGCTGTTCGCCGCGATCCTGCGCATTTCGGAAGTGGAGGGCGGGGCGCTGCGGCGTGGGTTTACGCTGGTCGATGTCAGCCGGCTGGTCGAGGATCTGCATGAGGCCTATGTCCCGGCGGTAACCGACGGTGGTCGATCGATCGCTGCCGATATCGCCCCCAACCTGGCGGTGCGCGGCGACCGGGAACTGATCGCCCAGGGGCTGATCAACTTGCTCGATAACGCCCAGCGCCATACGCCGATCGGCACCCATATCTTCCTGGCGGCGCGCGGCGCCGGACCCGACGCGGTGGAGGTGGTGGTGGCCGATAATGGCCCGGGTGTCCCCGAAAGGGACCGCGCGCGGGTCGTCCGCCGCTTCGTCCGGCTCGATCCCAGCCGTGGCGAAGGCGGGCATGGCCTCGGCTTGAACCTGGTGGTGGCGATCGCCGCCGCGCACAACGGCCGGCTGATCATCGACGATAACGCGCCGGGGCTCCGGGCGACGCTGCTGCTCAAGGGCCGGCGGGGCGGTGATGACGAAACGCGCGAAAAAAATTCGGTGGCCGCGTCGCCAAGTTAATCCTTGCGCGTTAGGCTGGAGTTATGTCCACCCCCGCACCCCATGCCTACCGGATCGAGATCGACCCCCACGACATTGATTTCATGGGGCATGTGAACAATGCCAGCTATCTGAAATGGGTGCAGGAAGCGGTGCTGTCCCACTGGCGCCAGCTCGCGCCGACCGAGGCCATCGCGCAGCATTTGTGGGTCGCGCTGAAGCACGAGATCACCTATCGCAAGCCCGCTTTCCTGCAGGACGATGTCGTCGCGACCGTGCTGCTGGAAAAGGTCCACGGCGCGCGTGCCTTCTACCAGACGATCATCAAGCGCGGCGAGGAAGTGCTCGCCGAAGTCCGGTCGAGCTGGTGCTGTGTCGACGCGGCGACGCTCCGCCCCGCGCGGCTCGCCGAAAGCGTGATCGAGCGCTTCTTCGGGCGAAGCTAACCGCGCTGAACGACACCCGCCGCCCCTCGGGGCCGGCGGGCGCGTTGACCGGACCGCTTAGAACTTGATCTCGGAAATGCTGCTGATCACGGTGCCGAGGATACCATATTCCTTGGCCTCGTCGGTGGTCATCCAATAGTCGCGCTCGATATCCTCGCGCACGCGCTCGACCGGCTGGCCGGTCTTCTCAGAGATCACCCGAGCCAGACGCTCGCGCATCTTGACGATTTCCTTCGCCTGGATCGCGATATCGGTCGCGCGACCGCCGGCGCCGCCCGAGGGCTGGTGGATCAGGAAGCGGGTGTTGGGCAGGCAGAAACGCCGTTCCTTGGCGGCGCCGAGAAAGATGTGCGTTCCCGCGCTCGCCACCCAGCCGGTGCCGATCACCGCGACGGGGCTGGCGATGAACTCGATCAGATCGTGGATCGTGTCCCCCGACTCGACATGGCCCCCGGGCGAGTTCACGAAGATCTTGATCGGATCATGGCTGATATGATCGAGGTACAGCAATTGCGCCGACACGCGCTGGGCGAGGCGCTGGTCGATGCCGCCGAAGATCAGCACCGTGCGCGCTTCCAGAAACTTGGCCATCAGCACGCCATTGCCGCCTTCGGCGCGCTCCTCCTGCTCGTCTTCGTCGTCGAGGCGGAAGGGCGGGAAAGCGCGATCGAACATGGAGTTTCCTTCTTGGCGGTTTTCGTCGCCTGAGGTAGCCCCGCCCCATCGCCCGCGCAAGGGAGCCTCCCGGGGGCTTGCGCGCCCGCCGCGAGCACCAGATATAGGCTTGGCTGACAACAAGGACATCACATGCATCCGCTTCACGACTCGCTGGTTCCCATCGTTATCGAACAATCGAACCGCGGCGAGCGCAGCTTCGACATCTATTCGCGGCTGCTGCGCGAACGGATCGTGTTCGTGACCGGGGTGGTCGAGGATCACATGGCCTCGCTGATCACCGCGCAGCTGCTGTTCCTGGAAAGCGAGAACCCCAAGCGCGACATCTTCATGTACATCAACTCGCCCGGTGGGGTGGTGACCGCCGGCATGGCGATCCACGACACGATGCAGTATATCCGCCCGCGCGTGGGCACCGTGTGCATCGGCCAGGCGGCCTCGATGGGCAGCTTCCTGCTGGCGAGTGGTGAGCCGGGGATGCGCGTCGCGCTCACCAACTCGCGGATCATGATGCACCAGCCCTCGGGCGGGGCGCAGGGCCAGGCGAGCGATATCGAGATCCAGGCCAAGGAAATTCTGCGCATCCGGCATCGGATGAACGAACTTTACGCAAAATATACCGGGCAGCCGCTTGATGTCATTGAAACCGCGATGGAGCGCGACAAGTTTCTGGCGGCGGACGAAGCCAAGGCGTTTGGGTTGATCGACGAGGTGTTCGACAAGCGGCCGGTGCCGGCGGACGAGGCAGCGGCCGCCTGAAGGGGCTGGCGCATAAACCGGATTTTGGTGATTGTCCGATTGAAGCGGGGCAGGCTATGCTAGCTGCCTCTTGGCCGCGCCGTTGGCGCGAAGGATGTTGTGAATGCCTAAAATGACCGGTGGCGATACCAAGAGCACTCTTTATTGCTCCTTCTGCGGAAAATCGCAGCACGAGGTGCGCAAGCTGATCGCCGGCCCCACCGTGTTCATCTGCGATGAATGCGTCGACCTGTGCAACGACATCATCCGCGAGGAAACCAAGTCCGCCCTGGTCTCCAAGAAGGACGGGGGCGTGCCGAGCCCGCAGGAAATCTGCGATGTGCTCGATGATTATGTGATCGGCCAGAGCCGGGCGAAGCGCGTGCTCTCGGTGGCGGTGCACAACCATTACAAGCGCCTCAATCACGGCCAGAAGGGCGCCGATGTCGAGCTCGCCAAGTCGAACATCCTGCTGATCGGGCCGACCGGCTGCGGCAAGACCCTGCTCGCGCAGACGCTCGCGCGCATCCTCGACGTGCCCTTCACGATGGCCGACGCGACAACGCTGACCGAGGCCGGCTATGTCGGCGAGGACGTCGAGAACATCATCCTTAAGCTGCTCCAGGCTTCGGACTATAATGTCGAGCGGGCGCAGCGCGGCATCGTCTATATCGACGAGATCGACAAGATCAGCCGCAAGGCGGAGAATCCCTCGATCACCCGCGACGTTTCGGGCGAGGGCGTGCAGCAGGCGCTCTTGAAGCTGATGGAAGGCACGACGGCGAGCGTGCCGCCCCAGGGCGGGCGCAAGCATCCGCAGCAGGAATTCCTGCAGGTCGATACGACCAACATCCTGTTCATCTGCGGCGGCGCGTTCAGCGGCCTTGAAAAGATCATCGGCGACCGGCTGCAGGGCAAGTCGATCGGCTTCGGCGCGCATGTCGCCGCGCCCGAGGAACGGCGCACCGGCGAGGTGCTCAAGAATGTCGAGCCCGAGGATCTGCTGAAGTTCGGCCTCATCCCCGAATTTGTCGGCCGCCTGCCGGTGATCGCGACGCTGGAAGATCTCGACGTGCCGGCGCTGGTGAAGATCCTCACCGAGCCCAAGAACGCGCTGGTGAAGCAGTATCAGAAGCTGTTCGACATGGAGAGCGTCGACCTCGGCTTCACCGACGATGCGCTGGTGACGGTCGCCAAGCGCGCGATCGACCGCAAGACCGGCGCGCGCGGGCTGCGCTCGATCCTGGAGGGCATCCTGCTCGACACGATGTTCGATCTGCCGAGCATGGACGGCGTCGATCAGGTGATGATCGACAAGGACGTGGTCGATGGCCGCAAGGAGCCGGTGCGCGTTTACGCCAAGAAGGAAAAGGCGGGCGGCGCCGCCTAAGGCTGGCGCCGCATGACCTTCCGCCTCGCGACTCGCCCCGATCGCACCGCGGTTTCGGCGATGCTCGCGCGGGCATTCGCGAACGATCCGGCGATGGCGTGGCTCTATCCCAACCCTGCGGTACGCGCGCGCAAGCTGCCGGCGTTGTTCGGCCTGCTGTTCGATAGCGATGATGCGCACGGGCTGCGGCTGATGGGCGGCGGCTGCGAGGCTGCGACGCTATGGCGCGCGCCGGGCCACGCCCAGACTCCGTTCGGAGAGTTCCTGCGTTCCGCTCCTCGGCTGCTGGGCGCTTTCGGCCTTGCGCTCCCGCGCGCGCTGGCGCTCGCCGGCGCGATCGACGCGCATATGCCGCGCGAACCCTTCTGGTATCTCCACATCGCCGGCTGTGACCCGGCGCATCAGGGCAAGGGGCTTGGCCGCGGGGCAGTGCGCGCCGGGCTCGACCGGATCGAGGCGAGTGGTGTGCCAGCTTATCTGGAGACGGCGACCGAGGCCAATCTCGGCTTTTATCGCGCGCTCGGCTTCCGCATCACCCAGGACTGGCGGGTGGGCAAGGACGGCCCGCGCTTCTGGTCCATGCGTCGCGACCCGGCCTGATCCTACGGAACCGGCGTCGCACCGATCACGTTCAGCCTCCACCCAAAAACAGGAGGATGGGATGGCTGAGAAGTATGACGCGCCCCAAACCACGGTGATCGAACGGCGCGGCGGGGGCGCGGGGCTGTTGATCGGGATCGCGGTGCTGCTGCTGGTGGCGGTGGTAGCCTATTTCCTGATCGTTCAGAACCGCAACGACACGCTGCGCACCGATGCCGTCACCAGCGCCGCCAAGGACGTAGGCGACACCGCCAAGAAGGCGGGCGACGCAGTCGAGCGCTCGGTCGATCCGAACAAATAAATCCTAGCGCAGGCAGGCATCCAGCGCGGCCCGGCGGACCAAGCCGGCGTTGGCGCGGATGGCGTTGCCGTGGCGGCGGGTGAAGCCGGTCGGCGCGATCGCCGGCCGCTTCTTGGGGAGCGGCAGCACCGCCGCGATCCGCGCCGCCTCTATTGGGGTCAGCCGCGTGGCGTCATGCCCGAAATAACGCTGCGCGCCGGCATTCACGCCATAGGTGCCGATGCCGGTTTCCGCCACGTTCAGATAGACTTCCATGATCCGGCGCTTGCCCCATAGATTTTCGATGAGCAGCGTGAACCATGCCTCGAACGCCTTGCGGACATAGCCGCCCCCTTGGATCAGGAAAGCGTTCTTCGCTGTCTGCTGGCTGATCGTCGAGCCGCCGCGGATGCGCCCGCCTTTCTGGTTGCGGCGATAGGCGGCCTCGATCGCCTTGGTATCGAAGCCGTTGTGAAGGCAGAAGCGTGCGTCCTCGCCCGCGATCACCGCGCGCGCCATGTTCGGGTCGATCTTGGCGAGCGGCAGCCATTGCTGGGTGATGCTGTGGCCGCTCAGCAGATCGCCGATCATGGTGAAGGTGATCGGCGGATTGACGAACCGGTACAGCCCCACCCACAGTATCGACAATAGCACGAAGCCAAGCACGGTCTTGAGGAGCAGGCTGAAGGCGCGGGCGAGCATGTCGGCCGGTTGCCACGGGGCGGGGGCGCGGATCAAGCGGAAGGGTGGGGCGTGTTCGACATTCGCGAGGACGATCTTTCAAGCGAACAAACCCGGGCGTTGCTGGCGCTGCACCTGAGCGGGATGCGTGATGGATCACCGCCGGGCCATAGCTTCGCGCTCGATCTGTCCGGTCTGAAGCAGCCGGGGGTAGCGGTTTGGAGCGCCTGGCGCGGCGATCGGATCGCGGGCATCGGCGCGCTCAAGTTGCTGGGTGACGGCGGGGCCGAGGTGAAATCGATGCGGACTCACCCCGATTTCCTGCGGCAGGGGGTAGGCGCGGCGTTGCTCGATCACATCATCGGCGTGGCCTGTTCGCTTGGGGTGCGGCGGTTGAGCCTGGAGACGGGCAATGGCCCCGCCTTCGAGGCGGCGCTCGCGCTCTACCGCCGGCGCGGATTCACCAGCGGCCCGGCCTTCGCCGATTATGTCGCGACCGACTTCAACCAGTTCTTGCATTTGTCTCTGGTCGAACGGCAAACAACCGCCTCACATCACGGTCATTAACTGGGAGGGAAAGGGATGGGCCAACGCCCGACCACCCTCATCTTCGGCCGCAAGCCAGCGTTCATAGTCGTCCGGCTGAAGGATAACCGGCATCGCCTTAGGGTGGACTGTGGCAACCAGCGGATTGGGCTCGCAGGTTAGAAATGCGAAAGCCGCGCCACCCGGCGTTGGGCGCCAAATCCCGGCAAAAGCGAAGATCGGCTGGCTCGGCACGCTGAACCAACGTTTGATCTTGGCGCCTTTTTCGCCCTCCCACTCGCAGAACTGGGTAACCGGCACTAGGCACCGGCGGGCGGGATCGGCGAGCACCGATCGCCAAAAGGGACTGGCCAGATTGCGCACATTGGTCACCGGTGCGCGGGCAGAGGCGGGCGGTGGGAAGCCCCAGCGCATCTGCTCCACCCGCCGCGCGCCGGATTGCTGCACGATTACCGGCGCGAGGCTCTTCGGGTAGAAGTCGCGGTCGCCATCGAACGTGAAGCTGGGCGTGACGGCGCCGAACAGCTTGGCTATTTCGCTGCCGGTGCGGCGGGCCGTATAGAGATTGCACATGCCACCAGCATAGCGCACCCGCGAAACGAAACGACAGGGGCTATCGGGCGCGAATGGAGCGGCGCTTTCCGCCGGCCCCATACGCGTCGTCAGCGCTGGCTCAGATCGTGAGCAGCCGCTTCTCCCCCGCGACCCGCAGCATCGCCTTTTGCAGCTTCTCGAACGCGCGGACCTCGATCTGGCGGACGCGCTCGCGCGACACGCCATAGACCTGGCTCAGCTCTTCCAGGGTCTTCGGGTCGTCGGTGAGCCGGCGCTCGGTGAGGATGTGGCGCTCGCGATCGTTGAGCGCGCTCATCGCCGAGACGAGCATGTCGTGGCGCACATCGGCTTCCTGCGCTTCGGCGACGCGCTCGTCCTGAAGCGGGCTGTCGTCGGCGAGCCAATCCTGCCACTGGCCCTCGCCATCCTCGCGCATCGGCACGTTCAGGCTGGTGTCGCCGCCCAGGGCCATGCGCCGGTTCATGCTGGTGACTTCGGCCTCGGTGACGCCAAGGTCGGTCGCGATCTTGGCCAAATCCTCGGGGCGCAGATCGCCATCCTCGAACGCGTCAAGCTTGGCCTTCATCCGGCGCAGGTTGAAGAACAGCTTCTTCTGCGCCGCCGTGGTGCCCATCTTCACCAGGCTCCACGAGCGCAGGATGAACTCCTGGATCGAGGCGCGGATCCACCACATGGCATAGGTCGCAAGGCGGAAGCCGCGATCGGCCTCAAACTTCTTCACGCCCTGCATCAGGCCGATATTGCCTTCGGAAATCAGCTCCGAAATCGGCAGCCCATAGCCGCGATAGCCCATCGCGATCTTGGCGACGAGGCGCAGGTGGCTGGTGACCAGCTTGGCCGCGGCCTCCGTGTCGCCATGCTCCTCGAAGCGCTTGGCGAGCATATATTCCTCTTCGGCCGAGAGGATCGGGAATTTCTTGATCTCGGCGAGATAGCGGTTGAGGCTCGCCTCACCACCGAGCGCGGGGATCGTCGCGGGGACGTTGCTGCCGCTAGCCATGACCGAAACTCCTTTCCCTTTGACCCGAGCGGATAACGAAAATCCGACCGCGCTGAGGCACGGCCGCCGCTCCTACTTCTAGACACGAAGAATATTGAACAGTTCCTGCATGTCTGCAGGGAGTTCGCTATCGAACGCTAAAGCGCTACTGTTAATGGGGTGAATGAACCCCAGGTGAGCGGCGTGCAGGGCTTGCCGACGGAAGTTGAGCGTTTCCAGAGGCCCACGCAGCGAATGAGTAGTTCTACCGTAAACCGGATCACCGAGCAAGCTGTGTCCGAGCGACGCCATATGCACCCGCACCTGGTGCGTCCGCCCCGTCTCTAGCCGACATTCGACCAGCGCGGCATGGCGCAGCGGCGACAGGGTTCGGTAGTGCGTCACCGCGCGCTTGCCGCCGGGCACGATCGCGATCTTCTTGCGATTGGCGGGGCTGCGCGCAAGCGGCGCATCAACGGTGCCGGCGGGGGGCGCGGGTCGCCCCTGGACGATCGCCTTGTAGCGCCGATCGATCGAATGCGCGGCGAATTGTCGCGCCAGCCCCTCATGCGCGCGATCGTGCTTGGCGGCGACCATCAGCCCCGACGTGTCCTTGTCGATGCGGTGGACGATCCCCGGCCGCGCGACGCCGCCAATGCCCGAGAGGCTGCCGCCGCAATGATGCAGCAAGGCGTTGACCAAGGTGCCGTCGAGATTGCCCGCCGCCGGGTGGACGACGAGCCCGGCCGGCTTGTCGACCACGATCAGATGCTCGTCCTCATAGGCGATCATCAGAGGGATGGCCTGCGCCTCGTTATGCGCGGGCGCGGGGCGGGGCAGGGCGATGGCGAACGCCTGGCCAGCCTCGGTCTTGCGCGCCGGATCACGGTGGAGCACCCCGGCGGCGTCGGACACCTGACCCGATGAGATCAGCGCCTTCATTCGCTCGCGGGAGACTTGGGGCACGGCATCGGCGAGGGCACGATCGAGCCGCAGCCCGGAAGCCGCGACCTGCACTTGCACAACCTCAACCCCCCGGTCCATTGTGCAATGCGATATGGTCGCGCGCGTTTCCATTTCAAGCGTCCTGCTCGACGCGTTGCGGGCGGCGTCGGCGGCGAGCCCGGCGGCCGAGGTTTGCGGCCTTTTATATGGCCGACCCGACACGATCGTGGCCGCCGAGGCGTGCCCCAATGTGGCGCCTACGCCGGACCGCGCGTTCGAGCTCGATCCCGCCGCGCTGATCGCCGCGCATCGCCGCGCGCGGGAAGGCGGACTGGCGATCATTGGCCATTATCACTCGCACCCCAGCGGCCGCGCCGAGCCGAGCGCGACCGATGCCGATGCGGCAGTGCCCGATGGCGCGCTGTGGCTTATCCTGACGGCTGGCGAGGCGAGGCTTTGGCGCGCCACCCCCGACGGATCGTGGCACGGGCGCTTCGATCCGGTGCCGCTGGCGATCGACGCGCCTTGCGATGCGCCACCGCCTTCGCCATGAGGGGCTTTGTCTAGAAATTGGGGCTCCAGTTACCATGCCAGTCAGCGCGGTCGAGTTCGCCAGCCTGCTTTGTTCGCGGCTGTGCCATGATTTGTTGAGTCCCGTCGGCGCGCTCAACAACGGGCTGGAGCTGCTGGCGGACGAGAACGACCCCGAAATGCGCCAGCGCTGCCTCGATCTGCTCAGCGAGAGCGCACGGGCGAGCGCGAACAAGCTTAAATTCTTCCGCCTGGCGTTCGGCGCCGCCGGCGGTTTTGGCGAGACGATCGACGCGCGGGAGGCACGTGCGGCGATCGAGGGGCTGTTCGGAGATAATCACCGCGTAAAGATCGGCTGGCTGGTCGAGGCGGGGGTGTTGCCGAAGCCGGCGATCAAGGTGATGCTCAACCTGGCGCTGATCGCCGGTGACGCGCTGGTGCGCGGCGGCCAACTCGACATCGGCGCCGAGCTGCAGGGCGAAACGATCGAGATCGTCGTGCGCGGCGATGGACCCCGCATCGTGCTCGACCCCGAATTGCGCAACGCGCTGACGGACGCCGATGAAAGCCTAATCACCCCGCGCGCCGCCGCTGCCTTCCTGGTGCGATCGCTCGTCGCCGAGAATGGCGGGCAATTGCAGGTTTCGCCACCCGATGCGCCGGTGCTGCTGTTCGGGGTTGCTTTCAACGTGCGGTAAACTGCTCCTTAACCGCTGATCGGCCATGAAACGAGCGCGTTAACGCGCGGGGGCTCATGGACGATCTGCTGCAGGAATTCATCGCGGAAACGCGCGAGACGCTCGAAGCGCTCTCGGGCGAGATCGTGATGTGGGAGGCCGCGCCGAGCGATCGGCAGCGGCTCGACGCTATTTTCCGCTTCGTTCACACCGTCAAGGGGAGCTGCGGCTTTCTTGATCTGCCGCGCCTCAGCCGCCTCAGCCATGCCGCGGAGGATGCGCTGGCGGCGGTGCGCGCCGGCGAGCGCGTGCCTGATACTCATCTTGTCAACGCCGTGCTCGCGATCGTCGATCGTATCGGCGAGATCATCGAGGCGATCGACGCGGGCTCGGCGTTGGACGATAGCGGCGAGGATCTGCTCATCGCCGCGCTCGCGCCGGGCGGCGCCGGGGCGAAGGCGCAACCGCAGGCGACGCTGGCGTCCGCGCACCAGGGCGAGGAAGGGGCCGTCTCCGCGCCGCGCGCCGCGAACCGCTCAGTTCGGCTCAGCGTCGAACTGCTCGACCGGATGATGAGCGGCATGTCCGAGATGGTTCTTGCACGGAACGAGCTTGCCCGCCGGCTGCGTGACCAAGGCGTCGAGCCGGTGATCGAGGCGGCGCTCGAACGCCTGTCCCACACTGTCGCCGAGATGCGCGACACGGTGACGCGCACGCGAATGCAGAAGATCGACGCGCTCTTCTCCGCGCTGCCGCGGATGGTGCGCGATACCGCCGCCGAAGTCGGCAAGAGCGTGTTGCTCTCGATCGAAGGCGCCGATGTCGAACTGGACCGCGAGATGATCGAGATGATGCGCGATCCGCTGGTCCACATCATCCGCAACGCGATCGACCACGGCATCGAAAGCCCTGAAATACGCCGTGCCGCGGGCAAGCGCGAGCATGGCCGGCTCGTCGTCTCCGCCCGGCAATCGGGCAACCAGATTATTATCGAAATCATCGACGATGGCGGCGGTATCGATACCGAGCGGCTGATCGCCAAATATGCGAAGCCTAGCGGGCGCAGCGAGGCGGAACTGCGCGCGCTGCCTGAACGCGCCAAGCTCGCTCTGGTGTTCGAGCCCGGACTCAGCTCCAAGGACAAGGCGACCAGCATCTCCGGGCGCGGGGTCGGCATGGACGTGGTGCGCGCCAATATCGAGCAAATCGGCGGCAGGATCGAGCTTAGCTCCACGCCCGGCAAGGGCTTGGCCATCGCGATCCACGTACCGCTGACCTTGTCGATCATCTCGACGATTGTCGTCGGCGCCAAAGGGCAACGCTTCGCCCTGCCGCGCCAGGCGGTCGAAGAAATCGTGCGCGTGCGCGGCGACGCGATCCGTATCGATATGCTGGGCGACACGCCCGTCGCCACCGTGCGTGACCGGCGGCTGCCGATGATCGCGCTCGACGGGGTGCTTGGGTTGGCCGATGCGACCGATGCGCCAGTGATGCTCGCCATCGTGGCGATCGGCGGCGGCAGTTACGCACTAGCTGTCGACGAGGTGCACGATACCGAGGAATTGGTGATCAAGCCCGCGCCGCCGGCGGTGATGACGACGGGGCTTTACGCCGGGCAGACATTGCCCGACACCGGACGCCCGATGCTGCTGCTCGATTGTTCGGGGCTGGCACAGAAGGCAGGGCTGCGCTTCGATCGGGATACGCTGGTCGAGGAGGACGCCCCTCTCCAGGTCTGCGACGATACCGGACGGACGGCGCTGCTGTTCACCGATCTGGACGGGCAGCGCCGCGCCGTGTCGCTGGACGTGGTCGACCGTGTCGAGCCGGCGAACCCGGAGGCAATTCGGTTCAGCGCGGGCAAGCTGCGGCTCGCGATCGACGGCACCGTCGTACCGCTCGCGACGCTTGCGGGGGATGGGGCGCTCGATCTCATCGCCCAGCGCGGCGCGATCAGCGTGCTGCGGATGGCCGATGGCGTCGCCGAGATCGGCTATCCCATTGCCGAGGCGCTCGACATCATCGGATTGACCGACGCGGTGGTGCCGGCGGGCGTTTCCGGGCCGATCTCGGGGATCGTGATGGTCGACGGCGAGCCCATCGAACTGCTCGACGTCCACTGGCTGTTTGGTACCGTTGTCGATGCAGGGCGCCCCAAGGTTCCGCCGCTCTGCCTGTTCGCGGGCGGTGAGGCGCGCTGGATGGAGAATTTCCTGCGCCCCGTGCTGGAAGCGTCGGGTTACCGTGTGGCCAGCGCCGCAGCCGAGGGTGAAGTGCCCGCCGTGGTGCTGGCGATGGAGGGCGAGGAGATCGCCGCGCGTGCCCCCGTCGTGCGCCTGCGAAGCCAGGTCGCGTCCGTGGGCCACGCGGATAGCATCTATCGATACGACCGCGCGGCGCTGCTCGCGGCGGTCGCGGCGCGGACCGGGGAAGCAGCATGACAAGCAAATTGTTCCTGATCGCGCGTATCGCTGGCCGCGCGGTGGCGATCGATTCCGATCAGGTGGAGTCGGTCGTCGATGTGCCCGAAATCACGCCGGTGCCGGGGGCGGGGGCGGTTGTCCATGGCCTCGCCGCGCTCCGCAGCCGGGTGGTCACGGTGATCAACACTTGCATCGCGCTTGATCTGCCGCCGTCCGATCAGCCCGCCAGGCGTGCGGTTATCACGCATGTCGACGGCCATCATTACGCCCTGCCCGTCGATCAGCTGGAGGACGTCGCGATGTTCGACCTGCTGCCCTTCTCGGACGGGCTGACGATCGAAGGCGGCGGGGCGCGCGCCGCCGCGGGGCTGATCGTGCGCGAGGGCGATCCGATGCTGGCGATCGATCTGCGTGCCCTGATCCCGGGGTTGGCGACGGCTGCTTAACGTTAAGGTCAGACTTTTCTGCGACCGAGGAAATGAACCGAAAAAGGTGCCCGAGATGAAGACTTGCCTGGTGGTTGATGATTCGAAGGTGATCCGCAAGGTCGCGCGGCACATTCTCGAGACGATGGATTTCCAGGTGAGCGAGGCGGGCGACGGGCGCGAGGCACTCGATCATTGCTTGGCAAGCGTGCCCGATGTCGTGTTGCTCGATTGGAACATGCCGGTGATGAGCGGCATGGATTTCCTGAAGGCATTGAAGGACAGCGAATTGCCGCGCCGGCCCAAAATCGTGTTTTGCACGACGGAAAACGGCGTCGCCTATATCCGCGCGGCGATCGAGGCCGGGGCGGACGAATATGTGATGAAGCCTTTCGACCGCGAAACGCTCGAATCCAAGCTGCAGATCGTCGGCGTCGCCTGATCGCTGCAAGGGGGTTTCCGCCATGCCCGCCAGGCCACAAAAGCTTGCCGCCTTCACCACACAGACGCCACCCGCGCGTATCCTGATCGTCGACGACTCGGTCGTCGCGCGCGCGGTGATCGGCAAGATGATCGAGTCGAACTCGCGCTTCGCCGTGGCTGGCGCGGTCGCCGACGCGCATGCCGCGCTCGATTTTCTGCAGCGTGAAACGGTCGACGTGATCCTGCTCGACATCGAGATGCCGGGCGTTGACGGCCTGACCGCGTTGCCCGATCTGCTCGCCGGCGGGCGCGGCGCGCGCGTGATCGTCGTTTCATCCAGCTGCGCCGAGGGTGCCGCGGCGACCATCCAGGCGTTGACCCTGGGCGCGGCCGACACGTTGGTGAAGCCGGGGCTCGGCAATCTCGTCGGCAAGTTCGGCGACATGTTGACGGAAAAGATCGCGCGTTTGTTCGACGGCGATGACGCTGGCGCCAATCGGTCGCTGCCCGCCGCTACCGTCGGCGCGGTGAGCGATTTTGATATTGTGGCGATCGGTGCGTCGACCGGCGGCATCCATGCACTGAGCCAGATGCTGCGCGCGGTGCCGCCCGCCTTCCAGGCGCCGATGCTGATCACCCAGCATCTGCCGCCCTCGTTCATGCCCTATTTCGCGGCGCAGATCGCGGTACTGGCCGGGCGGCCGTGCGAGGTGGCGCAGGACCATCTGCGAATCAAGCCGGGGCGCATCATCGTCGCGCCCGGTGACGCGCATCTGCGTTGCGCGCGCTTTGGCGACGCGGTCGTTGTGCGCCTGACCAATGAGCGCGTGGCGAGCGGATGCCTCCCCTCGGTCGATCCGATGTTCGCCTCGGTCGCGGAGACGTTCGGCGCGCGGGCGCTGGGGGTGGTGCTTTCTGGCATGGGCCGCGATGGCGCCCTGGGAGCGGCGCAGCTCTCCCACGCCGGCGGCGCGCTGGTGGTGCAGGACAAGGCAAGTTCGGTGGTGTGGGGAATGCCGGGCGCCGTGGCACAAGGGGGGTTCGCGCAAGCGGTGCTGCCCCCCGATGAGATCGGCCGGCTGATCGCCGCCGGCAAGCGCCCGCAATGATCGTTGATCGGCGCGTCCCCCCGCCCACCACCAGCGCGATGGTCGTGGTGGCGGCATTGCTCGAGCAGCGAACCGGCCAACAGATCTCCGCCAATCGCAGCTGGCGGATTGAAACCGCGCTGAAGCCGCTGCTGCGCACGCGCGGGTTGCCGACCCTTGAAGCGCTGGTCGACGAATTGCTCCGCGATCCCAGCGGGCTTGTCGCCGAGCAGATCGTGGATGCACTGCTCAACCAGGAAACCTCGTTCTTCCGCGACGCTCCGGTGTTCGAAGCGCTGCTCGCGGCGATGACTGAGTACCGAGCGGAAGGCCGTCGTCCGCGCATTTGGTCCGCTGCCTGTTCAAGCGGGCAGGAGCCGCTCTCGCTGGCGATGCTGCTTGCCGAGCAGGCGCGCAATGGCGCCCCGATCGAGGCGGAAATCGTTGCGACGGACGTGTCCGAAGCCATTCTCGGCCGGGCGCGCGCAGGCCGTTATTCGCAGTTCGAGATTCAGCGCGGCCTGTCGGTGCGCCGGATGATCGACTGGTTCGAGGCGATTGGCCCCGACTGGATCGCCCGTCCCGAACTCGTCAACCGGATCACCTTCCGCCGCCATAACCTGGTCAGCGACCCGGCCCCGCCGGGCCGGTTCGACATCGTGCTTTGCCGCAATGTAATGCTATACCTGTCGCCCGCATTGCGGCGCACGGTACTGGATCGTGTCGCCAAGGTGCTGCGCCCGGGCGGGTTGCTCGTGCTGGGCGCGGGGGAGACAGTGATCGGTCATAGCGACGCCTTTGTCCATTCGGCGCGGTACAAGGGGCTATATGAGCCCGCGAGCGGGGCGCGCGCTTCGGCCGCCGCCTGAAGCTTTGCCAGAGGGTCTGTAAGCCGGGTTCTGTCCGCCCCGTGAAGGGCTGGGCGACCATTCCTCTCGGCCGGCGCTCGCGCGCCGGCTCCAGCAACCAACCCGGGCAGCGGGCCGGAGAAGCCCTGGCGCGCAGCAATGCTGGGCCGTGCCGCCCCTATTCGGTCTTGCTCCCGGTGGGGTTTGCCATGCCGCGCCCGTTGCCGGCCGCGCGGTGCGCTCTTACCGCACCCTTTCACCCTTACCGCCCGTGATACGAGCGGCGGTCTGCTCTCTGTGGCACTGTCCCTGGGGTCGCCCCCGCCGGGCGTTACCCGGCACCGTTTCTCCGTGGAGCCCGGACTTTCCTCGACGCCGAAACGCCGCGGCCGCCCGACCCTCTGGCGGTATCCGCCTTAATCGTCCCCCTGCGGCTTTGGCAACAGCAGCGCGAGCAGGATCATACGGCATTCGGCATCAATCTCACCATCGATCAGCTCGGGGCGGAAGCGGCGCTGGAAGGCCATGATCGCCGCCATCGGATCGCTCACGTCATAGCCGAAGCGTTCGAGCGCGAGCAGGAAGCCGCTCTCGGTCCAATGGGGGTCCATCAGATTCTTGGTCGGGCGCGGCAGCGCGAGGCGCAGTCGGGCGAGCATTCCCCAGGGAAACAACTCGCCGGGGTCTCGCTTGCGCGCGGGCGCCACATCCGAATGGCCGACGATATTACCCCGCGTGATGGCGTAGCGCTCCTTGATCGAGGCGACGAGGCGGATCACCGCGTCGATCTGGGCATCGGGGAAAGGCCGGTAGCCGAACTCATGGCCGGGATTGACGATCTCGATGCCGATCGACACCGCGTTGACGTCATCCCAGTCTCGCCAGTGCGATTTGCCCGCGTGCCAGGCGCGCTTGTCCTCATCGACCAGGCGCAACACCACGCCATCCTCGGCGACGACATAATGGGACGAAACTTTTGCCGCCGGATCGCGCAGTCGGGCGATCGCGCCCTCGGCGGTTTCCATGCCGGTATAATGGAGCACGATCATCGTGATCGGCCCGCTGCGCTCGTTGAAGTTCGGGGAGGGTGCCTCGATAACCGGCGGCATGTCGAGCGGGGTCATGCGCTCCGCGCCGCCGTCCGCATGGTGACGATCGCCACCCCCGCCATTGCCAGCGTGCCCCCAAGCAGCATGATCATGGTAACAGGGGTGCCGAAATACCACGCCGCCGTAAAGATCGAAATCACCGGCGCCGCGAGCGTGAACGGGGTAACCGTCGTCACCGGATGGCGCTGCAGCAGCCAGGCAAGCGCCCCGTGCCCCCCCAGTGTCGAGCCGACCGCCGAGAAAGCGATCCAGCCCAGTGTCGAGAGCGGCAGCGCCGGCAGCGCGGCGACCGCGCCCGGTTCGAAGGTGATCGCGGCGGCGCCGAGGCCGATCGTGCCCCACAGCGCGATCCAGCCGTAGAGCGTCAGCACGGACACCCCGCGCAGTCGACGCTGGATCAGCGAACCAATCGCCCAGATGAGGCTCGACAGCGCGGTGAGCGCGAGCGCCGGCCCCTCGCGCGCGGCGGCGGGATCGAATACCAGCACTGCCACCCCGCCCAGCGCGAGCGCGATGCCGGTCAGCCGCGGCCAATGAATGCGCTCCCCCTGGAACAGCACCGCCAGGATCAGCGCGAACGGTACGCCCAATTGCCCGGCGATCGCCAGCGCGCCCAAATCGGTTGCGAGCGCGAGGGAGAGATTGATGACGATGTAGAACGCGACCCCCAGCAGCAGCCCCAGCGCGCTGATCGCCGCCATGCTCCCGGGCACACGCCGCAGCGACCCGGCACACACCGCGAGCACGATCGCCTGACGGAGGAACGCGGCGGTGAGCGGCGCGACCAGCACCACCGATTGCTTCACCGCGATAATGTTGAGCCCCCAGAACAAATTCATCATGACGACGACAGCCAGATCGAGCGGGCCGAAGGGGCGGGTTGGTTGCATCATCGTCAAGCTTGGCGGTGCGGGCGGCGGTTGTAAACCGGCACTGCCGTGATGCCAGCGAGGCCGTGCTTTTGGCAGTTGCGCCGCCGCCCTGGCCGCCTATTTGGAGGCGCTATGGCGCGCCCGACACGGACCAATGACTGGGGTTTTCCGCGTTGGCGGGGCTATGGCAGCGCGCGCGAGGCGCAGGCGGTGCGGCTTTGCGACCGCGATGGCTGTGGCGAGCCCGGCAAATGCCCCGCGCCCAAATCGCCCAACAGCCCCGAACGCTGGTATTTCTGCGAGCGCCACGCCGCTGAGTATAATGCCGGCTGGAATTATTTCGAAGGATTGAGCGCCGAGGAAGCCGCCGCGCGCGAGGCGCGGGAGCGGCGCGAGGCGGCGGGCTTCACCGCTTCGCAACATAATCGCTGGGCCGGCCCGGGTGACGGCAGCCGGTCGCGCGACGAGATGCGCGCGCTCGAAGCGCTCGAGCTCGAACCCGATGCCGATTTCGAGGCGGTGCGTGCCGCCTGGCGCCGGCTCGCCAAGGAACTCCACCCCGATGTCCGCCCGAACGACGCGGAAGCCGCCAAGCGCTTCCAGCAGGTTCAGGCGGCCTATGAAGTGCTGCGCGCGGCGGAAGAGCGGAAAACATGGCGCCCGGCGTGACCAAGCTCGTCAAGGCCGAGTGGGACACCGCCATCCTGGTTTGCGCCAGATGCTCCAAGCGGCTCGATGGCGGTTTCGGCAAGAAGGGCAAGCAGCGCCTCGCCAAGGCGCTCAAGGCCTATCTGGGGGTTAAGCGCTTCCGCAAGAGCCGGCTCGGCGTGGTCGAGGTCAAGTGCCTCGGCGTCTGCCCGCGCGGTGCCGTGACGGTGGTGAACGCCGCCGATCCGAAGCGGTGGCGGCTGGTGCCCAAGGGGGCGGATCTCGACGAAGTCGCGGCAGGGCTGGGGATTAGCCGCTAGGCGTACCGCCCCGCTGTATCGCGGATCAGCGCGATCATGTTCGGAATGCCCTGCGTCCGGTTCGAGCTGAGCTGGTTCTTCAGATCGAACGGCGCCAGCGCGCCTTCGATGTCGGTCGCCAGGATTTCAGCGGGTGCCGCATCCTGCACCACCTTCAGCACCAGCGCGATGATCCCCTTGGTAATTGCCGCATTCGAGTCCGCGAGGAAGTGGAGCCGGCCATCGTCGAGCCGCGTTGGATAGACCCATACCGAGGCGGAGCAACCGCGCACCAGCGTCGCCTCGGTCTTGAGCGCCTCCGGCATCGGCTCCAGCGCGCGGCCAAGATCGATCAGCAGGCGATAGCGATCGTCGGCATCGAGGAAGCTATATTCGTCTTGGAGATCGGCGAGTGTCGTCATGCGGGAAGGCGCTAGCGGCTTTTGCCGCCGGGGCAAGCCTGGGCGTCAGGTCGGACCGAGGAGGCTGGCCCCGCCATCGATGGGGACGGTTGTGGAAACATCCGCCTTCTTCCCCGGCGAAGGCCGGGCCCAGTCTCGCGAGCAATTCCTAAAGATCCACGCCCGCCGCGATCGCCTCCAGCTTGCGGATGCGCTCCTTCAGATCGGCGATCTCGATCCGGGCGCTGGCGGAAGGCACGGCGGGTTCACCGCCGCCGCCAAGTCGTGCCAGCTCCAGCTGCTTCAGCTGCAGCCAGCCGCGCCAGCCGGCGAGCGTCGCCACAGTGACCATCGCGAGCGCGGCGAGCCCGGCACTTGCGATCGTTAGATAGAGCATCGGATCGGTCATGAGTCCCTCCGGTCGCGCAGCCGCTCGATCTCGCGGTCGAGCCGCGCGGCGTTGCTGTTGTCGTCGGTCGCGAGCTTTTCGAGCACCGCGATGCGTTCCTTGAGTGCGCGTATTTCCTCGTGCTGGCGGACGAAGTCGCCATTCTCCTGAGGGGGCGGGGTGAGGCCGCGGCCTTCGTAGCGTGCGCGCAAAATTCTGCCGATGGTGACGATCAGGACGATCGCGACCACCATCTCTGCCCATTGCATGGTTCTGGCCTCCTTGGCCTTGGGGGTTAGTTCAGCGGCTTGTCGCGCAGCCGTTCGATTTCGTCGGCGAGGCCCATGCCGCGATCGGTGACGATCCGCTCGAGCACCGCGACGCGCGCTTCGAGCCGTTCCTGCCGCGCCGAGTCGATCGAGGCGCGTTCGCGGGCGAGTTGAGCCTCGACCTCAAGCTTGCGCTGCTGGAAGCGCAGCCAGGGCCGCACCACGACACCGCCGAAGATCGCCATCAGGCCGCAGCAGATGCCGAGGATCGGAATGAGGACGGGGTTGATCATCGGTCCATTCCCTTCAGTTGGCGCGGCCGCGCAGCGCCTCGATCTCGCGTTCCAGGCTGTGCGCGCCGTCGGTCACGATCCGCTCGACATTGACAAGCCGGTCCTTCAATGAGCCGAGCTCGGCGCGCAGCTGAGCGTTTTCCTGGCTCAGCAGGCGCACGCGTTCGATGATCTCGTCGTTATGCTTGGGGTAGAGCGCTTGGCCCCATTGCCCATCGAGCGGATAGCCGTGCTTCACTCGAAGCCAGGTGGTGTAAACCCATCCGCCAACGCTCAAGCCGATCACGATGATCACGAGCGGGGCGATCCGCATTACCATTTCGCCGAATTCAGCGTGCATGATCGAATTCCTGTTCGCTAGAGCTTGGGTGTCAGCGCAGCGCGTCGATCTGGCGGGCGACCCGCTCGGCGGGATCGGTGGCGATCCGTTCGAGCACCGCGATCCGCTCTTCCAGGCGCGCGATCTGGCCGGTCAGCTTCTCGTTTTCGCTCGACAGCAGCTCGATCTTGCGATCGCTGGAGGCCTCCTCCTTGGTCACTGTACCCGACCATTCATTCTCGATCGGGTAGCCATGCTTGGCCCGGATCCAGCTCGTGATCACCCAGCTCAGCGTCGACATGCCGATGATCGCGAGGACGAAGATTTGCCCTGAACTCATTTCATCTCACTCCCCTAAGGGGCGGTTGTTGATCAGCGCAGGCTGTCGATTTCGTCCGACAGGCGCTTGTTGCGGCTGGTGTAGAGCAGTTCGATGTCCGCCAGGCGGCGATCGATGTCGCGGAATTTCGAGCGGACCTCGGCGGTCGAGCGGCGCGGGTTGCTGCGCACGCCCTGCCAGAATTTGGCATCGTCTGGCCCTTCATACAGCCCCGCTGGCTTTTTGTCCGCCGCCCAACCGATCACCAGATACACCAGCAACGGCCAGCCAAAGGCGCAGGTGAGCACGACGGTACCGATGCGGATCAGCAGCGGGTCAATGCCCGTATAGTCCGCGATCCCGGCGCAGACGCCCATCACCTTCGCGTTCTGCTTGTCGAGGTAGAATTTCGTACGGCTGACGCTCATCGGTCAGTTCCTTTTCGAAAGGTCATAGTCGGGCCGCTCGGCGAGCGGCATGTTGGGGCGCCAATCGGGGTGATCGGCCGCGATGATCCGCTCGACGGTCGCCAGCCGATCGTCCAGCCGGCGCGCCATCATGTAGAGCTCATCGAGCAGCTTCTCGTCCTCGTCGGTGATCTTGGGCGCCTGCCGCCACTTGGTGACATAGTGCAGGATCATCCAAGGCAGCGCGACGAACAGGATACCGACGACGCCCAGCGGGATGAGGACTTCGGGCACCTCAGCCGTCCTTGCCCATCCGCGCCTTCAGCGCGGCGAGTTCGGCCTCGACCTTGTCGGTCGCGCGGAGTTCGGCGATTTCTTCCTCCAGCGTCTTGGGCGCGGCGCCGAGCCCGGCGGCATCGGCGCGGCCCTCGGCCATGTCGACCCGCCGCTCGAGCGTTTCGAACCGGCTGAACGCATCCTGCATCTTCACCCCGGCATAAAGGTCACGCATCCGGTAGCGGTTCTGCGCCGATTCCAGCCGCGCGGCGATCGAATTCTCGCGGGTGCGGGCCTCGCGCAGCTTGGTCTGCAGCTTGGTGATGTCGTCCTCGGCCGCTTTCAGCGTTTCGTCCAGCAGGGCGATCTCGCTGTGAAGCTGCTCGCACATATCGGCCGACTTCTGCTTTTCGACCAGCGCGGCCTTCGCCAGATCATCGCGGCCCTTCGACAGCGCCAGCTCGGCCTTTTCGGTCCAGTTCGCCTGGAGCTGTTCGAGCTTGGCGATGTGGCGGCGCATTTCCTTCTGGTCGGCGATGGTGCGCGCGGCCGAGGCGCGAACCTCGATCAGCGTTTCCTCCATCTCGACGATGATCATGCGGATCATCTTGCGAGGGTCTTCGGCCCGGTCGAGCAGATCGGTGACGTTGGCGGCGATGATGTCGCGGGTGCGGGAAAAAATACCCATTGGTCACTCCATGAAAAACTTGAAAGGGCCGGGGCGGCGAGGGGCGCGCCGCCCCGGCAGGGTGCGTCGCCGGGGCCTAGGCGACGAACGTGGAAGCAGTAGCGGCGGGGGCGATGCCGAACTCGGCGGGGCCGACGGCGCTCAGCAGGAACACCGCGCTCAGCGCCGCGGCGAACAGCGCGGCAGTCGCGTGGCGGAAGGATTTGGTCAGGGTCATCTTTCGTCTCCCGTATAATTCTGAAGCTGCCCGGTGGCAGATGCCAACTGCTCTGCACACGCCGTGCCAAACATAATTCTCGCCTATTTTCCGTGATTTACCGTGAACCAGCCCGGCGGGTTGATGATTTTTGCTTGCCAAGAATTGGGGTTTTGCGCCAAACTTTGGGAAAAGGGATTGAGGGTGGACCGCCAGACTCAGGTAATCGGCCAGTCGAGTGCGTTTCTGGACGTGCTGAAGCATGCTAGTCGCGCCGCGGCGCTCGATCGCCCGGTGCTGGTGATCGGCGAGCGCGGCACCGGCAAGGAGCTGGTCGCCGAGCGCCTCCACCGCCTCTCTCCGCGCTGGGACGCGCCGCTCATCGTGATGAACTGCGCGGCGCTACCCGAAACGCTGATCGAGGCGGAGCTGTTCGGCCACGATGCGGGCGCCTTCACCGGCGCGACCAAGGCGCGACCGGGCCGGTTCGAGGAAGCCGATGGCGGTACCCTGTTCCTGGACGAGCTAGGCACGCTGTCAATGGCGGCGCAGGAACGGCTGCTGCGCGCGGTGGAATATGGCGAGGTGACGCGGATCGGGTCGTCGCGGCCGGTGCGCGTCGATGTTCGAATCGTGGCGGCGACCAACGAGCATCTGCCGGATAAGGTGGAACGCCATGAGTTTCGGGCCGATCTGCTCGATCGCCTGTCGTTCGAGGTGGTGACCTTGCCGCCCTTGCGCGCCCGCGCGGGTGACGTGATGATGCTGGCCGAGCATTTCGGGCGCCGCATGGCGAGCGAAATGGGCTGGGAGGATTGGCCTGGCTTCACTGAACGCGCGACCGAGGCGCTGCTTCAGCACAAATGGCCGGGCAATGTTCGTGAGCTGCGCAACGTCGTCGAGCGCGCCGTCTATCGCTGGGAGCAGGGCGGCGCGGTGGATGAGATCATCTTCGATCCCTTCCTATCGCCCTATCGCCCCACGCCGATGCAGGGAGCGGCGAGCGCGCCGGCAGTAACGCTCGCACCTTCCGAGCCATTGGTGATCGCCGACGCGCCGCCGCCGTGCGATCCCGACGCCCCCATGGACTTCAAGAGCCAGGTTGCGCGGTTCGAACAACAGATACTAGCCAAGGCGCTCAGCCAGCACCGCTTCAACCAGCGCGCGACCGCCGAGGCACTGGGGCTCAGCTATGACCAGCTCCGCCACGCGCTGCGCCGGCACGACATGCTGCCCGGCGGCTAGGGTTGCGCGACTCAGGCCGGGCGCCCAAGTGGGACGCGACGCTTGGGCGGCCCCAAGTGCTGTATCAGAAGGAGGAACCTCATGGCATTCGAACTCCCGCCGCTGCCCTATGATTACGAAGCGCTCGCCCCCACGATCGATGGCGAGACGATGCGCTTCCATCATGACAAGCATCACAAGGCCTATACCGACAAGCTGAACGAAGGCGTTGCCGCCAATGCTGGGCTGGCGGGCAAGAGCATCGAGGAAATTCTTGGCCAGATTTCGTCACTGCCGGCGCTCGTGCGCAACAATGGCGGTGGCTTTTGGAACCATGATTTCTTCTGGAAGATCATGGGCCCGAAAGGCGGTGCGCCGAGCGGCAAGCTGGCCGAGGCGATCGCCACTTATGGCGGGCTCGACAAGCTGAAGGACGAGTTCAACAACCGCGGCGCGGGCCAGTTCGGCTCGGGCTGGGCGTGGGTCGTCGCGGACGCGAACGGCACGCTCAGCGTCGGCTCGACGCCGAACCAGGATAATCCGCTGATGGATGATGTGGCGCTCAAGGGCACGCCGATCCTGGGCAACGACGTGTGGGAACACGCCTATTACCTGACCTATCGCAACGACCGTGCCGGCTATCTGAAGGCATGGTGGAACGTGGTGAACTGGGAAGAAGCCGGTCGCCGCTATGAGGCGGCCCTGGCATAAGCGGGAGAGCCGACGAGCCCCTCCCCCTCTGGGGGAGGGGTTGGGGTGGGGGAGATATTGGCGCGTTGCCCGCCCGGCGAGCACCCACCCCAAACCCCTCCCTTTGAGGGAGGGGCTTTCGTTCAGATCAGCCCTTCGGCTTATCGTCCAGCTCCAGGCCATGTTTCGTGAGCATTGGCAGGTTGGCGAGCGCGAACAGGAAAGTGAGGGGGATCACCCCCCAGGTCTTGAAATAGACCCAGGCGGTTTCCGAGAAATTGAGGCGGACGACTTCGTTAGCGATCGCGAGCGCGACGAAGAAAACCATCCAGTTCACCGTCAGCTTGCGCCACCCGATTGGCGACAAGCCCGGAAAGCTTTGCCCCAGCACCTGTTGCAGCAACGGCCGTCCGGTGGCGAGCCCGAAGGCGAGCAACGCGGCGAGGATACCGTAGATGATCGTCGGCTTCATCTGGATGAAGCGCGCATCGCGGAAATAGAGCGTCAACCCGCCGAACACGACCACCAGCACCCCGGTAAGCGCCATCATCGGCGGGATGCGCTTGTAGAGCGCGACGGCGGTAATCATTGCCGCGATCATCGCGACCATGAACACCCCGGTCGCGACCAGCAGCTTGAACAGCGCGATGCCAGGCGCGAGATTGTACGCCAAGAAGAACAAGGCCAGCGGCCCGTAATCGAGCGCGACGTTGATCCAGGGGTTCTTTTTCGCTTCGTTATTCTCGCCGTTCAACGGCTGCTCCCATTAACATAGTTCGACGCCGGCCCTCATAAGTCCGGCATGGCGATAGCGCCGATTAGACCGGCCGATCGATCCCCGCGATGATCCGCGCCACTTCGCGCGCGTCGAACGGGCGCAGGTCCGCCATGCCTTCGCCAACGCCAATCGCATGGATCGGCAGGCCGAACTGCTCGGCCGCCGCGACCAGCACGCCCCCGCGCGCGGTGCCGTCGAGCTTGGTCATGACGAGGCCGGTAACGCCCGCCACCTCGCGGAAAATCTCGATCTGCGACAGGGCGTTCTGCCCGGTGGTCGCGTCGAGCACCAGCACCACGTCGTGCGGACTCGCAGGGTTGAGCCGGCCTAGCACACGGCGGATCTTGGCCAGCTCGTCCATCAGCTCGCGCTTGTTCTGGAGGCGCCCGGCGGTGTCGACGATCAGGGCGTCGGTGCCAACGGCAGTCGCCTGTTTCACCGCCTCGAACACCACCCCCGCCGCGTCGCCGCCTTCGGGTCCGCGCACGATCGGCACGCCGACGCGATCGGCCCAGGTGGCGAGCTGCCCGATCGCGGCCGCGCGGAAGGTGTCGCCGGCGGCCAGCATCACCGCATAATCCTGTTCGGTGAACAGATGCGCGAGCTTGGCGATGGTCGTGGTCTTGCCGGAGCCGTTGACGCCGATCACCAGCACGACATGCGGGCGCGGAAAGGCGCTGATTTCCAGGGCGCGCGCCACCGGGGCGAGGGTGCGCTCGATCTCCTCGGCCACAATCAGGCGGATGCCGAGTTCCTCCAGGTTGCGTTCGAAGCTGCCCTCGGCCAGGCGCGCCCGAATGCGGGCGGCGGTCGCGGGGCCGAGATCGGAGGCGATCAGCGCTTCCTCGATCTCGTCGAGCGTCGCTTCGTCGAGCTTGGCGGTGCCGAAGCTCGCCAGGTTGCCGAGCAGCCGGTCGGAAGTGCGGCGGAAGCCGCCGAGCAGCTTGTCGTGCCAGCTCATTCGGCCTCTCCCAGCAGGCGGACACCGTCGTCGCCGGTGATGCGGACCGGGACGATCGCGCCGACCGGGGCGGGTGTTGCCAAGCGGACTTCGGCATGGTTCGGGGCATGGCCGCGGTCGCCGGGGCGCTCGATGAGCACCGCCGGGGCAGTCCCGTGCTGCCCCGAGAGCCACGCCGCGCGCCGCGAAGCCGCCGCCGCGCGCAGCCGGGCAGCGCGGGACTTTACCGTGCGCGCCGGAACCTGCGGCATCCGTGCGGCGGGGGTGCCGGGGCGCGGCGAATAGGGAAAGATGTGCGCGTGGACGATCTCGCCCTCGGCGATCAGGTTCAGCGTGTTCTCGAACATGGCCTCGGTTTCGGTGGGAAAGCCCGCGATCAGATCGGCGCCGATCGCGACGTCGCGCCGCGCCTTCACCCGCTCGATCACCCGCAAGGCGTCGGCGCGGGCGTGGCGGCGCTTCATCCGCTTCAGGATCAGATCGTCGCCCGCCTGGAGCGACAGATGGAGGTGCGGCATCACCCGCGCCTCGCCGGTGATGAGATCGAACAGCCGGTCGTCGATCTCGATCGAATCGAGCGACGACAGGCGCAGCCGTTCGAGCCGGGGGACGTGGCGCAGGATGCGCTCGACCAGCGCGCCCAGGCTCGGCGTGCCGGGAAGATCGGGGCCATAGCTCGTCAGGTCCACGCCGGTCAGCACCACCTCGCGGTGGCCGGCCTCGACCAGCCCGGCGACGCGCTCGACCACCGCCCCGGCGGGCGCCGAGCGGCTGTTGCCGCGGCCATAGGGGATCACGCAGAAGGTGCAGCGGTGATCGCAGCCATTCTGCACCTCGACGAAGGCGCGGACATGGCCTGCGAAGCTCCCCGCCAGATGCGGCGCGGTCTCGCGGACGCTGAAGATGTCGGCCACCTGCACCCGATCGGGCGCGGCCCAGGCGGCGGGGCTAAGCTTCTCGCCATTGCCGATCACCCGGTCTACCTCGGGCATCGCCGCGAAGCCCGCCGGGTCGATCTGCGCGGCGCAGCCGGTGACGATCAGTTCGGCCGCGGGATGCGCGCGCCGAGCCTTGCGGATCGCCGCGCGGGTTTCGGCGACCGCGCTCTGGGTAACGGCGCAGCTGTTGACGATCACCCGCTCGCCCGCGCCCGGCCCCGTTTTCGACAGGGCGCGCAAACTCTCGCTCTCGGCGAGGTTCAGCCGGCAGCCAAGCGTGATGATGTGGGGGGCGGGGGCGGACATCGCCCGGCTCCTCTAGGGTGCCGGGCGCGCGAAGTCCATGTCAGCCGGAGGCGTCGACCGGCGACGTCAGCCGGCGGCGGCGCGGGGCGCGGACGGCAGCGCGCCGCGCAGCAGGCGGCGCTCCGCTAGCATCGTCCGCGCGGCGGCGGGGGCCATCGGCTGACCATAGAGATAGCCCTGCGCGCGCTGGCAGCCCATCGCCTTCAGCCGTTCGGCGATGGCGCCATCGCGCACCCCTTCCGCGATCACCGGCAGGTTGAGGCTTTCGGCGAGCCGCAGGATGGCGTTCACCACCGAGGCGCTGTCGCTGCTGTCGTTGAGCGTGCCGACATAGGCGCAATCGATCTTCAGCCGATCGAGCGGCAGCGCGCGCAGGTGCGAGAGCGACGAGTAGCCCGTGCCGAAATCATCGAGCACCAGCTTCACCCCCTGGTCCTTGAGGCTGGTGAGGGTGGACTGGGCGAGCGGCAGGTTGTCGATCAGCGCCGCCTCGGTGATCTCCAGCTCCAGCCGGTGGGCGGGGAAGCCGGTTTCGGTGAGCAGCTTCACGATCTTCTGGGCTAGCCATGCGTCCTTCAACTGCGCCGGCGACAGGTTCACCGCCACGCTCAACTCCGCGTCCCAATCGCGTGCCTGGGCGAAGGCCTGGAGCATCAGCGCCAGCGAAAGCTGGTCGATCAAACCGCTTTCCTCGGCGATCGGGATGAAGCGATCGGGCGTCAGCGGTGGCTGGTTGGGCCGTTCCCAGCGCGCGAGCGCCTCGAAGCCAGTGAGCGCGCCGGTCGCGAGATCCACTTGCGGCTCGAAATAGGGCACGATCTCGTGCCGGGGAATCGCGACGCGTAGCGCCCGCTCGACCGCGTTGCGCGCTTCCAGCTCGCGCGCCATCGCCGCCTCGAACCAGATGATCGGGGCCGATTCCGCGCTCTTCGCGGCCGCCAGCGCGATGCTCGCCGCGCGGACGAGCGAATCGACCTGCCAGCCCGCGGCGTCGCTGCGGGCGATGCCGATTACCGCCTCCACCTGGAGCGGCCGGCCATCGACCTGGAATGGCTCGGCGAGCCGCGCGGCGAGCCGCTCGGCGAAGCGATCGACGGTTTCGGGATAACTTGGCTCGACCGGCAACAGGCACGCGAATTCGGTGCCCGACAGCCGCGCGACCGGCGCGCCATGCGGCGATGCCTCGACCACTTCGCCCGCGATCGCCTTCACCAGCGCATCGCCCACCGCATGGCCGTGCAGATCGTTCACCCGTTTGACGCGATCGACGTCGATCAGCACCAGCGCCGCCAGCCGGTTGCGGCCGCGCGCCTGGGCGATCGCGGCGGCGCCCGCCTCGCCGAACGCGCGGCGCGCCAGCAGGCCGGTGAGCGCGTCGTGGCCCGAAACCAGCGCGCGCGTCTGCGCTGCCTTCAATTCCTCGACCAGCGCGCGCTGCCGCCGCCAGCCGAGCAGGATCAAGGCGATGTTGAGCAGCAACGCGATGGTCAGCCCGCGATCGAGCGACGCGCCTTGCTGGCTGCGGGCGAAAGCGAGCGAGAGCACCGCGCTGGCCGTCGCCACGAACACCAGGATCGCCAGCAGGGTGATGCCGGTCGTCAACTGGCCAAGCGGGCGGGCGATCCGAAGGGGCGGCGTGGTCATGCTGCGCCATTCTTGCCATAGGGGCGGTCAATGGCGGGTTAAAGGCGGCCCATTGCCAAGCGGCACATTCTGGATTAAGCGCCGCCGCCTGACCGTTTCCATGCGAAACGCTGGACGCGCGCCCAAATGGCGCGCACACGCTGGCCGACGAGGTTTCGTCCGCCGGCGTTTCTTGCGTTTGGCGCGGGGCCGGCTCGGCAGGAGTGATTATGTTCGAAAGTCTCAGCGATCGCCTTGGCGGCGTGTTCGATCGGCTTCGGGGGCGCGGCGCGCTGACCGAGGCGGACGTGCGCGCGGCGATGCGCGAGGTGCGGATCGCCCTGCTCGAAGCCGATGTCGCGCTGCCGGTCGCGCGTGATTTCGTCGACAAGGTGACCGAGCAGGCGGTTGGCCAGCAGGTGCTGCGCTCGGTCACGCCGGGGCAGCAGGTCGTCAAGATCGTCAACGACGCGCTCGCCGAGATGCTGGGCGGCGGCGAGGTCGGGCTCGAGATCGACGTTACCCCGCCGGCGATCGTGATGCTCGTCGGCCTCCAGGGCTCGGGCAAGACGACGACCACCGCCAAGCTCGCCAAGCGGCTGGCGGGGCGCGAGCGCAAGAAGGTGCTGATGGCGTCCTTGGACGTCAACCGCCCCGCCGCGCAGGAGCAGCTGGCGACTTTGGGCAAGCAGGTCGAGGTGGCGACGCTGCCGATCGTCCCGGGTCAGCCCCCGGTCGATATCGCGCGGCGCGCGGTGCAGGCGGCGAAGCTGCAGGGCTATGACGTGCTGATGCTCGACACCGCCGGGCGGCTCCACGTCGACCAGGCGCTGATGGACGAGATGAAGGCGATCGCCGAGATCGCCCGGCCCAATGAAATCCTGCTCGTGGTCGACGCGCTTACCGGGCAGGACGCGGTGAACGTCGCGCAGAATTTCAGTTCGCAGGTGCCGCTCACCGGCGTGGTGCTCACCCGGATGGACGGCGACGCGCGCGGCGGCGCGGCGCTGTCGATGCGCGCGGTCACCGGCAAGCCGATCAAGTTCGCCGGCACCGGCGAGAAGATGGACGGGCTCGAAGCCTTCCATCCCGGCCGCGTCGCCGGGCGCATCCTGGGCATGGGCGATGTCGTCAGCCTGGTCGAAAAGGCCGCCGAAGCGATCGAGCAGGAAGATGCCGAGCGCATGGCGAAGCGGCTCGCCAAGGGCGAGTTCGACATGAACGACCTGAAGGGTCAGCTCCAGCAGATGCGCAAGATGGGCGGTCTGGGCGCGCTCGCCGGCATGATCCCGGGGATGAAGAAGGCGCAAGCCGCGATGGCCGCCGGCGCGATGGACGAGCGCATCCTGGTGCGGATGGAAGCCATGATCGGTTCGATGACGCCCAAGGAGCGCGCCAAGCCCGAACTGCTCAACGCCAAGCGCAAGATCCGCGTCGCCAAGGGCAGCGGCACCACCGTGCAAGAGGTGAATAAGCTGCTGAAGATGCACCAGGACATGGCCACCGCGATGAAGCGCCTGAAGAAGATGGGCGGCATCAAGGGGATGATGGCGATGCTCGGCAAGGGCGGCATGGGCGGGCTGGGCAACGCGCTCGGCGGCCCGGACCTGGGCGAGATGATGGGCCAGGCCGATGGCGTGCCCGGCCTGCCTGGGATGCCTAAGATGCCGCCGGGCTTTCAGAATTTCATGAAGACCAAGAAGAAATAACTCCAGATTGTTGAAAAGGAAGATCAATGGCACTCAGCATTCGTCTGTCGCGTGGTGGCTCGAAGAAGCGCCCCTATTACCGCATCGTCGTCGCCGACGCGCGCGCGCCGCGTGACGGCCGCTTCATCGAGAAGATCGGCAGCTTCAACCCGCTGCTGGCGAAGGACAGCCCCGAGCGCGTGAAGCTCGAGGCCGAGCGCGCCGCGCACTGGCTCAAGATGGGCGCGCAGCCGACCGATCGCGTCGCGCGCTTCCTCGATGCCGCCGGCCTGCGCGAGCGCACCGCGCGCAACAACCCCAAAAAGGCGGAGCCCGGCGAAAAGGCCAAGGAGCGCGCCGAGGAGCGCGCGGCCAAGCTCGCCGCCGCGCAGGAAGCGGCGAACGCCCCGGCCGAGGAAGCCGCCGAGGCGTGAGGCGATTGCGCGGCATCATGCGTTCATCGGGCAACGGCCAAGGAGCGCATGATGCCAGCCGATCCCAAACAGGCCCCGCCGCCTTTGGAAGCCGAGCGTGACGCGCCCGGCCAGACCGAGATCAACCCGACCGGCGTCTCGACCGAAGCGCCCGCCGAGGGCGACGATGCCGAGCCCGAACCCGACCCCGGCTCCCCCCAGGGCTGAGGGCGCGCGCGAGGTCGTGCTCGCCGCGGTGATCGGCGCGCACGGGCTTGCGGGCGAGGTGCGGCTGAAGCGCTTCGCCGATGATCTTGGCGCCTATCGCGTCTTCAATGGCGGCGCGTTGACGCTCGTCGCCTTGCGGGAGGGACCGAACGGCGCGATCGCCCGCTTCGCCGAAGTGAGCGACCGCAACGCCGCCGAGGCGCTGCGCGGCACCCAGCTCACCGTTCCGCGCAGCGCGCTGCCGCCGCTGGGGGAGGGGGAATATTATCACGTCGATCTGATCGGGCTGGCGGTGGAAACCGATGCCGGCATCCCGGTCGGCCGCGTGGTCGCGGTGGAGAATTTCGGCGCGGGCGACGTGATCGAGATCGAGCGCGATGGCGGCGGCCGCTTCATGGTGCCGATGCGACCCGAGGCGGTGATCGCGTGGGATGACGCGCGGCTGGTGGTGACGGCGGCATTCGCCGACGCGTGATCCTGATCCCCCGCGTAGCCGGTAGTACAACCCTTGACAAATAACTCCTACTTATCTAGTAGGAATACATGCCTGCGGCCGATCCACGGTCTGCCTTTCTCGACCACCCTGTGTGGCAGGCGCTCTCGCATTATATCATCGGCCCCGCCGACGCCGCGCTGAGCTTCGTCGATCGGCTCGCGCGTGAAAATGGCTGGAAACCCGCGTTCGCCGCGCGGGTGATCGAGGAATATAAGCGCTTCTGCTTCCTCACCGTCACCGTCGGGCGCGAGCTGACGCCGTCCGACGCGGTCGATCAGGCGTGGCACCTGCACCTTACTTACACCCGCGATTATTGGGAGCGTTTCTGCCCGCAGGTGCTGGGCCGCGCGCTCCACCACGGCCCGACCGCGGGCGGGGCTGCGGAGGGGCACCGCTTCTTCAGCCAATATGCCGATACGCTCGCGGCGTATGAAGCCGCGTTCGGCACGCTGCCGCCGGCGGACATCTGGCCCAATGCGCGCCGCCGGCTGCTCCATGATCCGCGCGCCCGCCGGGTGCATCCCCGTCAGGCACTGATCGTGCCGCGATGGGTGGTCCGCGCCGTGGCCATGCTGGCGGTGATCGCTTTGGGCCTGATCTGGTGGCGATGGAGGGACATATGGGCATTTTTGACCTAACCGGGCGTCCGTTCCTGATGCTGTACGCGGCGCTGTTCGTCGGCGCGCTGATCGCAAGCTTTCTCATCCCCCGCTGGCTGCGGGCCGAAGGGCGCGCGCCAGCGGGGCTCGATGCCGAGGGTCTGGCTTATCTCGCGGGCGGGGCGGGGCGCTATGTCGACGCGGTGATGGCGCGCCTGCTCGCCGCGCGCGACGTGGCGATCGAGGCGGGCGGCAAGGTGCGCATCCTGGCACCCGCTGTGGGCCGCGCCGCGCCCGATCGGGCGGTGCTGCTGCTCGCCACGCCCGCGCCGTGGCACAAAGTCAGCGCGACGCTCGCCCGCCACGCCGCGAGGGTCGAGGCGCGGCTGGTCGAGGCCGGACTGTTGATCCACCGCGCAGGCGCTTTGCAACTGCGTTTCTGGGCGATCGCCCCTTGGCTGGCTCTTCTCGCGATCGGCGCGACCAAATGGGAGATAGGGCGGCTACGCGACAAGCCGGTGGGCATCCTCACCTTCTTTCTGATCGTCACCGTGTTCGCGCTGGTGGTGCGCTTCGCCAGCGTCGATCGCCGTAGCCGCGCCGCGCTCGACCTGCTGCGGCGCGAGCGTGACGGGCGCGAGCGGCTGCGCCGCGCGCCGCGTGCCGAGGAGATGCCGCTCGCGGTCGCGCTCTACGGCACCGGCGTGCTCGCGGCGTCCGAATTCGGCGCCTATCACGCGCTGCGGGCGCAGGGCGGTGGCGATGCCGGCGTCAGCGCCGACAGCGGGAGCGGCGGCAGCGGCGGCAGCGGCTGCGGTGGCGGCGGCTGCGGGGGGTGCGGCAGCTGAGCTTGATACCTTCACCATCCCGACGTATATACCGCAAGTATATACGGAGACGGTGATGGACCGGGAATATCGGGCGAAAATCTTCAAGTCGGGCAATTCGCTCGCGCTGCGCCTGCCCAAGGCTCTCGGTTTGAGCGCCGGTACCGAGATGCGTGTGCGGGAGGATGCCCGCGGAGGGTTCGTCGCCGAGCCGACCGCGGGCGCTGACAAGATCGATCTTACCGGCATTTGGGGTTCGGTACCCGGCATCAAACCGTTGTCGGCCGCCGACCGCGAGATCGATGAGCGTGAGCTCGATTGGGACGGAAAGCGGCTAGCGCGTGACTGAGCCGCGCTACCTGCTCGATTCGAACATCTGCATCTATATCCTCGACGGGCGGGGGGAGGCCTTGCGTGCGAGGTTGGAGACAGAACCTCCCGGCGCGCTGGTCGCATCGGCGATCAGCTTTGCTGAAGTGATGCGGGGGATAGCGCCTCAAGATACGGCCGGTGAAGCGGGTGCGAGGCGCTTGTTCGCGGCGGTTCCCGTTCTGCCTTTCGACGCGGTGGCGGCGCGCGCTTATCGTACGCTTCCCTTCAAACGCGCGCGGTTCGGTCGGCTGATCGCGGCCCATGCCCTCGCGCTCGACCTGACGCTCGTCACCAACGATATGACGGACTTCGTCGACATCCCCGGCCTTAAGCTGGAAAACTGGACATGACCTTCGCCGCCACCGTGTTGACCCTCTACCCGGAAATGTTCCCCGGGCCGCTAGGGCTGTCGCTCGCCGGGCGCGCGCTCGCGGAAGGGCGCTGGTCGCTCGACACCGTCCAGATCCGCGATTTCGCGACCGACAAGCATCGCAGCGTCGATGACACGCCGGCGGGGGGTGGCGCCGGCATGGTGCTGCGCGCCGATGTCGTGGCGGCCGCGTTCGACAGCGTGGCGGACGATCGCCCGGCGATCGCGCTTACCCCACGCGGGAGCCCGCTCACCCAGGCACGGGTTCGCGACCTGGCGGCGGGTCCGGGCGTGGTGCTGCTCTGCGGCCGGTTCGAGGGGTTCGACGAACGCCTGTTCGAGGCACGCGCGATCGAGCCGGTCTCGATCGGCGACTATATCCTGTCCGGCGGCGAAATGGGCGCACTGGTGCTGCTCGACGCTTGCATTCGGCTGCTGCCGGGTGTAATGGGCGCGCCTTCCAGCGGGGATGAGGAGAGCTTCGAAACGGGGCTGCTCGAATATCCGCATTATACCCGCCCCGTTGAATGGGAAGGGCGCACGATCCCTGAAGTGCTGCGATCGGGGGATCATGCGAGGATCGCCGCTTGGCGCCAGGCCATGGCGGTGAGCGATACACGGCTAAGGCGGCCGGACCTTTGGGAGCGCCATGAGGGTGCTCGGGTCGGGTCGCCCTCTGGCGCGCGGCGACCTGAGGGACGTTGACGATGAACATTATTCAGCAGATCGAAGCCGAGCAGATCGCGAAGCTCACCGCCGCCCGCAAGATCCCCGAATTCCGCCCCGGCGACACACTGCGCGTTGGCGTGAAGGTGGTCGAAGGCGATCGCACCCGCGTTCAGGCCTATGAAGGCGTCTGCATCGCCCGCGCCAACAAGGGCATGGGCAGCAACTTCACGGTGCGCAAGATTTCGTTCGGCGAGGGCGTCGAGCGCGTTTTCCCGCTCTATTCGCCGAACATCGATTCGATCGAGGTGGTGCGCCGCGGCGTGGTGCGCCGCGCCAAGCTCTATTATCTGCGCGGCCGCCGCGGCAAGTCGGCGCGCATCGCCGAGCGCCGCGAGACCAAGGGCGAGTAAGCCTTTCGCTGCGGTTTGAGGTTGCAGGCGGCGCGGGGAGCGATCCTCGCGCCGCTTTTTCGTTGCGATGTCGGGTGTTCGAAACGCGATCGGTCACCCCGGACTTGCTCCGGGGGCCACCGTGTGGCCTGGCTCGCCGGCGGAAAGCCTGACGCAGCGGTGGATGCCGGAACAAGTCTGGCATGACAGCTTGGCTTTCAGAAGCGGCTCAAGCCCTTCGCTCTTTACCTCGGCCCATCCCCTCGCGATAACCGCGTCAAATGCGCGGCAGGGAGAGCGACAATGCGGGGCTTGATCGGGGCGGCGAGCGCGGTGGCGCTCGCTTGGAGTGGTGCTGCTTTGGCTGAGGAAGCCCCCAAGCTCACCCTGCAGCGCGTTTTCGCCAGCCCCGAACTCGCCGGCCCCGCGCCGCGCGCGGTACGCCTGTCGCCCGATGGCGCGCTGCTCACCTCGCTCAAACCCCGTGCCGACGAGAAGGAGCGGCTCGACCTGTGGGCGCTCGACACCAAGACCGGGCGCGAATGGATGCTGGTCGATTCGAAGAAGGTCGGCTCGGGCGCCGAGCTGTCCGAGGCCGAGAAGATGCAGCGCGAACGCGCGCGAATCGGCGGCAGCAAGGGCATCGTCGCCTATGAATGGACGCCCGACGGCAAGGCGATCCTCGTGCCGCTCGACGGCGATCTCTTCCTCGCCCGGCTTGATGGCCAGGTCGATCGGCTGACCAACTCGCCCGAGGGCGAGCTCAATCCCGCGATCAGCCCCAAGGGCGGGTTCGTCAGCTTCGTGCGCGACCAGAATCTCGTCGTCCAGCCGCTCGGCGGGCAGCCGCGCGCGATCACCACGGACGGCCAGGGCAATGTCCATTGGGGCGAGGCCGAGTTCGTGGCGCAGGAGGAAATGGACCGGCGCACCGGCTATTGGTGGTCGCCCGATGACCGCCGCATCGCCGTCGAACGCTTTGACGAGACGCCGGTGGGCATCGTCACCCGCGCGGCGATCGGAGCGGACGGGACCAAGGTGGTCGATCAGCGCTACCCCGCCGCCGGCACGCCCAACGCGCTGGTCGAGCTTTACGTGATGAACCCCGATGGCAGCGCGCGGGTGAAGGTCGATCTGGGCGAAAACCCGGACATCTATCTCGCCCGGGTCGATTGGGCGCCCGATGGCAAGACGCTCTATGTCCAGCGCCAGTCGCGCGACCAGAAGACGCTCGACATGCTCGCGGTCGATCCCGCAACGGGTAAGGCGCGCGTGCTGTTCACCGAACGCAGCGGCGCGAGGAGCTGGCTCAATCTCTCCGACGCCTATCACTTCATGAAGGACGGCTCGCTGATCTGGCGGTCGGAGCGCAGCGGCTATGGCCAGCTCTACCGATTCAAGGATGGGAAATGGACCGCGCTGACACAGGGCGATTGGGTCGTCACCGCTTTGGTCGGGGTCGATGAAGCGCAGGGCAAGCTCTATCTGCTCGGCAACAAGGATGATGTGCTCGAGCAGCATCTTTACGCGCTCGATCTCGCCAAGCCGAACGCGCTCACGCGGCTGACCGAGCGCGGCTGGTGGAACGGCGCGACGATGGACGCCGCCGCCAAGCGCGTGATCGTCGCCCGCTCCAACCCCAATCAGCCGCCGCAGGTCTATCTGGCCGACACCAGCGGCAAGCGGATCGCCTGGATCAGCGAGAATGCGCTGAAGCCCGGCCATCCCTATTACCCCTTCCTCGCCCAGCATCAGGAGCGCAAATTCGGGACGCTTAAGGCCGAGGACGGCACCACGCTCTATTGGGAGATGATCACCCCCAAGCTTGAGCCGGGCAAGAAATACCCCGTCTTCTTCCAGCATTATGGCGGCCCCGGCACCGGCCAGCAGGTGACGCGCGGCTGGGGCGGGGCGCTGCAGCAATATCTGGTTTCCCAGGGCTATATCTGGTTCCAGATCGACAATCGCGGCTCGTACAATCGCGGCAAGGCGTTCGAGGACCAGATTTACCGCGCGATGGGCACGGTGGAGGTCGCCGATCAGTTGGCGGGGGCCAGGTTCCTGAAGGAACAGCCGTTCGTCGACGCCAAGCGCATCGCCACCTTCGGCTGGTCCTATGGCGGCTATATGACGTTGAAGATGCTGGAGAAGGCGCCGGGCGTGTTCGCCGCCGGCATCGCCGGCGCGCCGGTGACGAAGTGGGAACTGTACGACACCCATTATACCGAGCGCTATCTCGGCGATCCCAAGGCCGAGCCCTATGAAGCGAGCAACGCGCTGCTTGATGCGGGCAAGATCAGCGATCCCCTGCTGCTGATCCACGGCATGTCGGACGACAATGTCGTGCTCGATCACTCGACCGCCTTCGCCGCGCGGATGCAGGCGCAAGGGCGCCCGTTCGAGATGATGTTCTATCCCGGCCAGACGCACCGCGTCGGCGGCCCCGGGGTGAGCGAGCATCTGTGGCGGACGATCCTGGGCTTTCTCGACCGCCGGATGCCGAAGGGGGATTGATCGCCCAAATGTGAAGCCTTCGACCTTACTGGCAGAGGCGTGCCCGGGTTGAAAGATTGAACTGATCGCGCAGCCTGGTCGCGGCCTCCGTGATCTGCGGCGCCATGCTGTTGCTGCGGCTGGTCAGCTGCGTTCGGCTTCCGGGGAAGATGAGATATTCATAGTCGCCGCGCGGCTTCACGGCCAGAACCGCGCGGTAGTTGGCCGGCCGCGTAACTTGTCCGGTCACCTGCTGTGCGAGGCGCAGCGTGCCCTCGCCAAGAAACTTGTTGTTGGTATCGCCGACAATGGCCGGGAACCACTCAGTGGTGCCGACCTTGCGCACCAGGGCCAGATCGAACAGGTCGACCCCGTGCGGCCTCACCAACGCGGGCGGGACGACGATCGCCGGGACGCGTGCGGCGTCGATCCAATGCTCGGGATCGCACACCGACACGCCGGGGTTCATGGCGCGTGCGGTTTGAGAGACATAGAAGCCGTCCTTCTCGCAGGGCGTGCCACGGCTCCTGCCCGGGCGGATCGTTCCGGGTTGCAGGGCGATCGCGTAGAATTCCACATAGCTGCCATCCGCCGGCGCCCAGTTCGCCTCCCTGATGCGGCGGAATTCGGCGATCAGCTTCCCGCATTGGCGATGGTCGAACACAAGGGCGTCCTGCGAGCCCCTGCCGCGCTTGCGGATGCGGACGCCGTTGCAGATGGTGTTCAGCGCATGGCGGGTGGTCAATTTCGGCCCGAAGAACCCAAGGTCGTCGACGGCATAGGATTCCAGTGCTCCATCGGTGTTCACGTCCATATCGGCGGTGAACGTCACCAAGCCGTCGCTGGTGAGGTTGACCGAGCGCTCCTCGACCTTGCCGAGCGATCGGCATGTCGGCGGCGGCGACGCCGCTAGACTGAAGAGGCACGCCGCCGCGCCGATGGAGATGATGAACCGTCGTGCCATGCCGGTGCTCCCGCGCTATTGCAGCGTCGGCCACACATATCATCAGTCACGCCGGCGGGCCATTCCGCGCTGGCGGGAAGGGATCACGTCGAACGATTTCGACTTCAATTTGCGATCGACCTGCCTATGGAGAACCACCAGCAACAGAAGGTAACTGCGGACAATGGCGTATCGCATCGTGGTCGCGGGCGCGACGGGCAATGTCGGGCGCGAGATGCTCAACATCCTGGCGGAGCGCGAATTCCCCATCAAGGACTTGGCGGTGCTCGCCTCGGCGCGCAGCCAGGGTGACCAGATCGAATTCGGCGATACCGGCCGGATGCTCAAGGTGCAGAATATCGAGCATTTCGATCCCGCCGGCTGGGATATCGCGCTGTTCGCGATCGGATCGGAGGGATCCAAGCTCCACGCGCCGCGCTTCGCCGCCGCCGGCTGCACGGTGATCGACAATGCCTCGCTCTACCGCATGGACCCCGATGTGCCGCTGATCGTGCCCGAGGTGAACCCGCAGGCGATCGACGGCTATACCAAGCGCAACATCATCGCGAACCCGAACTGTTCGACCGCGCAGATGGTTGTCGCGCTGAAGCCGCTGCATGACGCGGCGGGCATCAAGCGGGTCGTCGTCTCGACTTATCAATCGGTGTCGGGCGCGGGCAAGGCGGGGATGGACGAGCTGTTCGAGCAGAGCCGCAACATCTTCGTTGGCGATCAGGCCGAGCCGCAGAAATTCACTAAGCAGATCGCGTTCAACGTGATCCCACACATCGACAGCTTCCTGGATGATGGCTTCACCAAGGAAGAATGGAAAATGGTGGTCGAGACCAAGAAGATCCTCGATTCGAAGATCAAGGTCGTCGCCACGTGCGTCCGGGTGCCGGTGTTCGTCGGCCATTCGGAGGCGATCACGATCGAATTCGAGCGTGAGATCAGCGCCAAGGAGGCGCAAACGATCCTGCGCGAGGCGCCAGGCGTGATGCTGGTCGATAAGCGCGAGAATGGTGGCTATGTCACGCCGGTCGAATGCGTCGGTGAATACGCCACCTATGTCAGCCGCATCCGCGAAGACCCGACGGTCGAGAATGGCCTCGTGCTCTGGTGCGTGAGCGACAATCTGCGCAAGGGCGCGGCGTTGAACGCGGTGCAGATTGCCGAGCTTCTCGGCCGGCGGCATCTGCAGAAGGCGGCTTGAGCGCTGCCCAGGCCATGACCGAGGTCACTACCCACCGCTTCGCCTCGTTCGACGGACTGGAGCTTGCCTGGCACGAGCTGGGGGCGGGGCGGCCGGTGGTGCTGCTCCACGGCTTCTTCTCCGACGCGGCGACCAACTGGCTGAAATATGGCCACGCCGCCGCGATCGCCGCGCGCGGGTTCCGGGTGATCATGCCCGATCTGCGCGCGCACGGGGCGAGCGCCAAGCCGCACGACGCCGCCGCCTATCCGCTCGACGTGCTCGCGCATGATGGTTTGGCGCTGGTCCGCCATCTTGGTCTCACCGACTATGATCTGGGCGGCTATTCGCTCGGCGCGCGGGCCACTGTGCGGATGCTCGCGATGGGCGCCGCGCCCGCCCGCGCGATCGTGAGCGGCATGGGCTATGAGGGCGTCCGCTCGGTCGGCCAGCGGATCGATTTCTTCCGCCGCGTGCTCACCGAGCCGGGCTTCGAGCGGGGCACGCCCGAATGGGCGGCGCAGGCATTCCTGAAGACGACCGGGGGCGACGCGGCGGCGCTCGTCCACCTGCTCGACACTTTCGTCTCGACGAGCGACGCCGAACTCGCCCGCATCGCGCAGCCGGTGCTCGTGCTCTGCGGCAGCGACGACCAGGATAATGGCTCGGCCGAGGCGCTCGCCGGCGCGCTTCCTCATGCGCGCTATCAGGCGGTGCCGGGCAACCATATGAGCGCGGTGACCAAGCCCGAGCTCGGCACGGCGATCGCCGACTTCCTCGCCGCTTGACGCCGGGCGCCGGACGGCGCCATCAAGCGCGCCGAGGGAGAGACCAATGATCCGCACCATCAGCGCACTCGCGCTCGCCGCCGCGCTCGCCAGCCCCGCTTATGCGCAATCGACCGACGCCAACGCGACGATCCGCGACGCCGAAGCCAAGCTTGAGACGCTCGCGGTCGACGATGCGCGCGTTCAATGGGTCAACGCCACTTACATCACCGACGATACCGATGCCATCGCCGCCAAGAGTGGCGCGCAGCTCAACGCCTATGTGGTGAAGCTCGCGCTCGACGCGGCCAAGCTGCGGCAATCGCCCGGGCTCCAGCCCGATACACTGCGCAAGATCGACCTGCTCCGCACGGGGCTGCCGCTCGCGGCGCCAACCACGCCGGGCGCCGCCGAGGAACTGGCAGGGCTGGTGACCAAGATGTCGTCCAACTACGGCAAGGGCCGGGGGACGCTCGATGGCAAGCCGATCAATGGTTCCGACATCGAAGCGGCGATGGGCACGGAACGTGACCCCGCCAAGCTCAAGGAAATGTGGGTAAGCTGGCACGACAATGTCGGCGCGCCGATCCGCAAGGATTATGCGCGCGCGACGGCGCTCGCCAACGAGGGTGCGCAGGAGCTTGGCTTCCCCGACACCGGCGCGATGTGGCGTTCAAGCTATGACATGTCGCCCGAGCAGTTCGCCGCGCTCACCGACAAGCTGTGGGCGGAGGTGGAGCCGCTCTACGAGGCGCTCCACACCTATGTCCGCTGGAAGCTCAACGCCAAATATGGCGACGCGGTGCAGCCCAAGACCGGGCCGATCCGCGCCGACCTGCTCGGCAATATGTGGGCGCAGGAATGGGGCAATATCTACGACGTCGTCGCCCCCGCCGGCAGCGGCGATCTCGGCTTCGACATTGGCGAGCTGCTGCAGGCCAAGGGTTACGACGCGGTGAAAATGGTGAAGGCGGGCGAGGGCTTCTATTCCTCGCTCGGCTTCGCGCCGCTGCCGGCGAGCTTTTGGGAGCGCTCGCAGATCGTGAAACCGCGCGACCGCGAGGTGATCTGCCACGCCTCCGCCTGGGACATCGACAACAAGGACGATCTGCGCATCAAGATGTGCACCAAGGTGAATAGCGACGATTTCGTCACCATCCACCATGAACTCGGCCACAATTACTATCAGCGCGCCTATAAGGGCCAGCCCTTCCTGTTTAAGAATGGCGCCAATGATGGCTTCCATGAAGCGATCGGCGATTTCGTCGCGCTGTCGATCACACCGCAATATCTGGTGCAGATCGGGCTGCTCGACGCGGCCAAGGTGCCGAGCCCGGACAAGGATCTGGGGCTGCTGCTGCGGCAGGCGATGGACAAGGTGGCGTTCCTGCCGTTCGGCCTGTTGATCGACAAATGGCGCTGGGGCGTGTTCTCGGGCGCGATCAAGCCGGGCGAGATGCAGGCGGGGTGGGATAAGCTGCGGCTGCGCTACCAGGGTGTCGTGCCGCCGGTCGCGCGCGACGAAACGCGCTTCGATCCAGGTGCGAAATACCATGTGCCGGCGGCGGTGCCCTACACCCGCTATTTCCTGGCGCGGCTGCTGCAGTTCCAATTCTACGAGGCGGCGTGCCGGCAATCGGGGTGGAAGGGGCCGCTCCACCGCTGTTCCTTCTATGGCAACAAGCAGGTCGGCGAACGGCTGAACGCGATGCTCGCGCTGGGCGCCTCCAAGCCGTGGCCGGAGGCGCTGACGGCGTTCACGGGCACCAGCGAGATTTCGGGCAAGTCGATGCTCGCTTATTTCGCGCCGCTAAAAGCCTGGCTCGACGAGCAAAACAAGGGCAAGCCCACCGGCTGGTAAGGGGTCGGCGGTCCCGGGGCGTGCTAGGCGGTCGCCTCGGGCACTCGCTCCGGGATCATGTTTTCGTCGGCGATCTGGGCGGCGAACTGGTCGCTCGAGTTGCGACCGTCGACCTGATGGGCGGGCCAGTCGTCGCTTCGGCGCGGGCTCGCGCGCTTGCCGCTGAGGGCATAGGCGATCGCGGCGACGCCCGCTCCTGCCGCGCCCAGCAACGCCACCGCTCCCCAGCCATTGTTCGCGGGCGGGGGCGCTTGCGTCGCGGCCTTGGCTGGCGCCTTTGCGGGCTTGCGCCGGGGCTTGGGGGCGGGTTTTACGTTCGCGGCCTGGGGCTTCGCGCCAGTGGCGTTGCGGCGCGGGGTCGTTTTTGATTTGGTCGTCATCGGCGAAAAACCTCCATCGCTGCCGCTGCAACGCGCCAGCAGCCGGCGGGCTCCCGCGCGCCATTGCGCCACCCGGCCGCCTGTGCTAGCGGCCCGCGCTCGCACGCTGGTCGGTAACCAGCGGCACTAGGAGTTTATTCCCGTGAAGACCGACACCCATCCCGATTATCACTGGATCAAGATCCAGATGACCGACGGCACCACCTACGAGACCCGCTCGACCTGGGGCAAGGAAGGTGACGTCATGCTGCTCGAAATCGATCCCAAGTCGCACCCCGCCTGGACCGGTGGCAACCAGCGTCTGGTCGATGCGGGCGGCCAGGTCGCGCGCTTCAACAAGCGTTTCGGCGGGCTCTCGCTCGGCAAGAAGTGATTGGCGCGGCGCGACCCCGTAGATGGGCCGCGCACGCTTAAACGCGCTTTAACCCAACATAATTTAGGTTCCCCGATGCATGAAGGGAGCCTTGTTCACCGCGGAAGTCGAGCCGGCCTTGGCCAATGCCCAAGGCCGCTTTCCACGTCCGCGCCCGGAAACGGCCGCGATGCGCCGCGTGTGCGCGGTCCGTGGGCTCACCCGCAACGTGCTTACGCTGGACACCTTCGTGCCGCTGCGCACGGGCACCATGCTGTGGCTGACCCTGCCGGGCATCGCGCCGACCTTGGGCTCGGTGATCTGGGCCGAGGATCTGAGCGCTGGCTGCCTGCTCGGCAACCCACTGTCGCGCGATCAGTTCGATCGCCTTACCAAGCTTTCCGAAACCTCGGCCGCTGCATCGGCCCGCTGAATTTTCGCCACAAGCGCGCGTTATCGAAGCGGCCGATGCCGGAGGTGTTTCGCCTTGCCGATCGCTCGGGCATTCACTAGATGGACGCGCACGATCATTGGGGATCGTCAATTTTCGACGAGCCAAAAGGGAGCTGCAGTGGCAGAAGCCCCTAAATCCGTTCGTTTTCGGGACTTTGTCGGCTGGGCGCGGCCTATCCTGTGGCCCGACCGCCCCTTCCTGTTGCTCGCCGCGATCTATGGCGTGGCGATCAGCCTGTTGTCGCTCGTCACCCCCATTTCGGTGCAACTGCTGATCAACAGCATCGCCTATACCGCGCTGCCGGTGCCGCTGTTCACCCTCTCGCTGGTGATGTTCGCGCTGCTGATCACGTCGAACATCCTGAGCGCTTTTCGTACCCATTTGATGGAGATCTTCCGCCGCCGCTTCTTCGCGCGGCTGGTGGCGGAGATCACGATGCGCGCGGTACAGGCGCGCGATCCCTTCTTCAGCGATGCCCGCCGCGCCGATCTGTTCAACCGCTATTTCGACGTGATGAACGTGCAGAAGGCGGTGCCGTCGCTGCTGATCGGGCTGTTCACGATCCTGCTGCAATCGGCGGTCGGGCTGGTCGTCACCTCGCTCTATCACCCAATTTTCCTGGCGTTCAACCTGGTGTTCATCGGCTTGGTATGGCTCGTCTGGCGGCTCTGGTCGCGCCCGGCGATGAGCGCTTCGGTGCAGCTGAGCCACGCCAAATACGACATGGCGCATTGGCTGGAGAGCGTGGGCGCCTCCAATGGCTTCTACAAATCGAGCCGCCATATCGATTACGCGATCGCGCGCAGCGACGCGCTGAGCGAGCGCTATATCCAGGCCGATCGCCGCTTCTTCGGCCATAGTTTCACCCAGAATGTAATGTTCCTAACGCTCTACGCGGCGGGCAGTGCGGGGTTGCTTGCGCTGGGCGGGTGGCTGGTGATCCAGGGCCAGCTTTCGATCGGCCAGCTGGTCGCGGCCGAGCTGATCCTGTCGAGCATCTTCTACGGCGTCGCCCAGCTTGGCCCCTATCTCGACAGTTTCTATGAACTGGTCGCGGCGTGCGAGGAGCTGCACCTGTTCCACGAAGTGCCGCAGGAAGCGCCGGTCTCCAGCGAACCGCTCGACCGGCTGCCCGGCGGATTGCGGCTGGCGCAGGTCGAGATCGACGATTGCCGGTTCGACTTCACGGTGCCTGAGGGCGTGCGGCTGATCGGCGCCGCCGAGCCCGATGTGAACCGCACCCTGCAATTGCTGCTGAAGCGCCACCGCAGCCCCGCGCGCGGGTTCGTAACGCTGGGGGGCGCGGACATCAGCGCGCTCGATGTGTACCAGCTGCGTTCGGAGGTGATCGTGCTCGATCGGCCGAGCATCGTCGAAACCTCGATCTTCGATTATCTCGATCTCGCCGATGCCGATGCGACGCCGGCGATGATGATGGACGCGCTGCGCCAGGTAGGGCTGGAACAGGCGATCGGCCGCCTGCCCCAGGGCATCCATACCACCCTGTCCTCGACAGGCTGGCCGCTGGCGCTTCCGGAGGTGATGCGCCTGAAGTTCGCCGCCGCCCTGCTTGCGAGGCCGCGCATCCTGATCCTGTCGCCGCTGTTCGACATGGTGCCGCGCCCTGATCTTGAGCGGATGCTCGCGGGCTTTGGGGGTGGGCTCACCAGCCTGATCTATTTCACCAATCGCACCCATCCGCCGCAGCTCGACGGCTATTTGTGGCTCGGCCGCACCGCGCAACATCAGGTCGCGACCCAGCCCGAGTTCGACTCGCTACGCTATGCGGGCGAGCAAGCGGAGGCGCGCGATGGCCGCTAAGCCCTTGTTTCCGCAATTCACCGCGCTCCACCGGCTGCGCGTGCCGCACATTACCCGCGCGGTCGGGATCATGCTGACGATCGGCATCGTCGTGTCGGTGCTGTTCATGATCTACGTCCCCTGGCTTCAGACCAGCCAGGGCACCGGCAAGGTGATCGCGCTCGATCCGCGCGACCGGGTGACGAGCATCACCGCGCTCGTGCCCGGGCGGATCGACCAATGGTATGTCACCGACGGGCAGCTGGTGAAGAGGGGCGATCCGATCGCCAGGATCATCGACAATGATCCGCAGCTGCTCCCCCGCCTGCAGGCGCAGCGCGAGCAGACGCTCGCCGAGATCGCCTCGGTCGAACAGGCGCTCGCCACCGCCGAGCTCGACGTGAAGCGCACCAACACCTTGTACCGCGAGGGGCTGGCGGCGCGGCGCGACTATGAACTCGCGCTCATCAAGGTGGCGGACTACAAAGCCAAGCTGGCGAGCGAGCGCGCCTCGCTCACCACGGTCGAAATCAATCTCAACCGGCAGGATGTGCAGCTGGTGCGGGCGCCGCGCGCCGGGCGCATCCTGAACGTGACGGCGGGCGACCAGTCGACCTTGGTGAAGGCCGGCGATCCGCTCGCGACGATCGCGCCGGAAAATTCGGAGCGCGTGGTCGAGCTTTATATCGACGGTCGCGACGTGCCGCTGATCTATCCCGGCCGCCGCGCGCGGCTGGAGTTCGAGGGCTGGCCGGCGATCCAGGCGAGCGGCTGGCCGTCGGTCGCGCTCGGCGTGTTCGACGGGCGGGTGCGCTCGATCGATCCGCAGGCCTCCACCAACGGGCTGTTCCGCGTGATCATCGAGCAGGCGCCCGATCGCAAGCCCTGGCCCAAGGAGCCGTTCGTGCGGCTGGGCGCCAAGGTTTCGGGCTGGGTGCTGATGAACCAGGTCTCGGTCGGCTATGAAATCTGGCGGCAGCTCAACGACTTCCCGCTGCAATGGGATCGCCCCGGCGACCCCAAGGCGAAGGCGCTGCCGCCCGAGCCCGATAATGGGGCCGCACCCGCGAAATGAGGCGCTGGCTGTTTCTGTCCGCGCTGACGCTCGCGTCGGCGGCGCACGCGGCGGTGGGGGAGGGCGTTCCCCAGCGCCAGGCCAAGCCGCGCGCCGCGGCTCCCGCCACCGCCGCGCCGCCCCCCGCGCCCGCGCCGACGCGGCCGGTGCTGACCTTGGGCGAGGTGCTCGCTTCCTCGGCGCGCTTCCAGCCGCAAATCCTGGAAGCCGTCGCCAAGGTGCGCTCGGCCGAGGGCAAGCGCCTCCAGGCCGAGGGCGCGTTCGACACCCAGGTGAAGGCGCAGGCCGAAGGGCGCCTGTCGGGCTTTTATGACGGCAGCTTTGCGGGCGGCACGATCGAGCGCCCGATCGAGAATTGGGGCGGCAGCTATTATGGCGGCTACCGCATCTCCGGCGGGCGTTTCCCGATCTACGAGGACGAGCGCTTCACCAACGTGCTCGGCGAGATCAAAGCCGGCGCGGTGCTTTCGCTGCTGCGCGATCGCTTCATCGACGATCGCCGCTTCAATCGGGGCAATGCCGCTCTCGATGTCGATGTGGCCGAGGCCGAGAAGCTGATCACCGCGATTTCGGTGCAGCGGCGCGCGGTCGCGGCCTATAACCTGTGGGTCGCCGCGGGGCTGCGGCTGAAAGTCTATCGCGAGCTGCTCGACCTTGCCCGCGCGCGCCAGGCGGGCCTGGAGCGGCAGGTGGAACTGGGGGCGCGGCCGCGCATCATCCTCACCGAGCAGGCGCAGAACATCTTGCGTCGCGAAACGCTCGTCGCGCGGACCGAACAGGAGCTGGCGAACGCCGCCAACACGCTGTCGCTGTTCTGGCGCGATGCGAACGGCCAGCCGCAGCGCCCCGCGCCCGAACTGCTGCCCGATGCCTTCCCCACCATCCCGCAGCCAACCGGCGCGGCGCGGATGGCGCTCCAGGGCCGCCCCGATCTCAAGACGCTCGATCTGCGCATCGCCCAGGCGACCAACCGGCTGGAGCTTGATCGCAACCAGCTGAAGCCCCGGCTCGATCTGAAGGTGGAGGCGTCGCAGGATCTGGGGCCGGTCGGCTCGGGCGGGCGCTCGCGCAACGGGTTCGAGAGCAAGGTCGGGTTGTCGTTCAGCGTCCCGCTCGAGCGCCGCGCCGCCAAGGGCCGGATCGCCGCGACCTCCGCCGAGATCGACGGCCTCGAACGCCGCCGCCAGACGACGCGCGAGCAGATCGCCGCCGAGATCGAGGGCATCGCGATCGACGTGCGCGCGACCGAGCGGCTGGCGCTGCTCGCCGAGGAGGAGCGCGCCCGGGCGACCGAGATGGCCCGCGCCGAACAACGCCGCTTCACCGAGGGCGCGAGCGACTTCTTCCTGGTGAATCTGCGCGAGGAGTCGGCGGCGGACGCGGCGGTGCGACAGTTGGACGCGCGTTTCCGCAACCTGGTGTCGAACGCCGAGCTGGCGGCGGCGGCGGCGGATTTGAAGGCGTTGGGGCTGGAATAGCTTTTCTGCGCCTTCGCCAAATGCTTGCTGGCTCGCCAGCGGCGACCGGTCGGCCTAAGCCGAGATGCGACACAGCGCGGAGGCGGCGGCGTGGCGACGCAAACGAGAACCAAGCTGGATTGGCGGATCGAGCCGTGCGGCCCGGTGCTTGGCGGACAGGGTGGGATTCGAACCCACGGTGGGCTTGCACCCACGGCGGTTTTCAAGACCGCTGCCTTAAACCACTCGGCCACCTGTCCTTGAAGCTCCGCTTAAGGCGCTTATCGCATTTCGCGCAAGGGGCGGGCTTTTCCGGCTTCAGCCCCGCGCGGGGCTGTGGCAAAGCCTTGGGCCATGGGGCGTATCACCACCATCTTGTTCACCATCACCGCCTGGGGCGCGCTGGGCGGGGCGGCCGAGGAGAGCGGGGACGCGGGCTTCGAGGCCTTTCTCGCCAGCCTGCGCGCCCAGGCGGCGGCGCGCGGGGTGAGCGCCCAGGCGATCGAGGCGGGGTTTGCCGGCGTCACGCTCAACCGCCGCGTGATCGAGCTCGATCGCGCCCAGCCGGGCGGCCCGGTCAACGCGCGGCCACCCAAATTCGAGCCCTATCGCCGCAGCCATGTCGACACGCCCCGGATCGAGCGCGGGCGGGCGATCTATCAGGCGACGCGCGCGCGCCTCACCGCGATCGAGCGCGAGACCGGGGTGCCCGAAAGCATCATGGTCGCGATCTGGGGACATGAGAGCAGCTATGGCGCGGTCACCGGCAAGTTCGATCTGCCGAGCGCGCTCGCGAGCCTTGCCTATGACGGGCGCCGCCGCGCGCTGTTCACCGACGAGTTCATCGCCGCGCTCAAGATGATCGACCGCGGCGTGCCGCGCGAGCGGCTGAGGGGCAGCTGGGCGGGGGCGACGGGCAATCCGCAATTCCTGCCGAGCGTCTATCTCCGCCTCGCGCGCGACGCCGATGGCGATGGCCGGGCGGACATCTGGACGAGCGAGGCCGACACGCTCGCCTCGATCGCCAATTATTTCGCCGATGCCGGCTGGCGGCGCGGCATACCCTGGGGCTTCGCGGTGAGCGTGCCGGCGGGTCTGGATCGGGCGGGTCTCGCGGGCCGCACCGTCGCCCCGCGCTGCCCGAAGGTGTTCGAGCGCCACAGCCGCTGGCTGACGATGCGGGAGTGGCGGGCGCTCGGGCTGGTACCGCTCGATCGGCCCTGGCCGGGCGACGAGGTGCTCGCGACGCTCATCGAACCCGATGGGCCGGGCAAGACCGGCTATCTGACCACCGGCAATTACCGCGTGATCCTCGACTATAACTGTTCCAACTTCTATGCGCTGTCGGTGGGGCTATTGGCGGACGCGGTGGAGCGGTGATGCGGGCTTTAGGGGGTGTGATGCTGGTGCTGTTGAGCGCCGCGGCGATGGCGCAAGAGCCGCCGGCGGGCGCGGGGCCACGCGGCACGAGCCAGGAATTCGGCAAGGATCGCTATGACGCGGTCGGCTATGCGAGCTGGTATGGCGAGGAAAGCGGCCAGCTGATGGCGAACGGCCAGCGCTTCGATCCGCAAGCGGTGGTCGCGGCGCACGCCAGCCTGCCGCTCGGCAGCTTCGCCGAGGTAACCGCGCTCGATACCGGCAAGACGATCCTGGTGCTGGTCACAGATCGCGGCCCGGGCGCGCCAGGGCGGCTGATCGATCTGTCGCGCGGGGCGGCCAAGCTGCTGGGTGTCGACAGCAACCCGCTCGCCCCGGTGCGGGTGCGGCGGGTCGATCCGCCCCCGGCCGACCAGGCGGCGCTCCGCGCGGGCAAGCCCGCCTCGCCCCGGCTCGACGCTCCCGCCGCTTTGCTTGCCGCCTTGCGCAAGCAATTGCCGACCGCCCCGCGCCCGGTAATCCCGGCGAGCGCGAAGCCCGTTCCGGTGTCGCCGCGCCGGCCCGTCGCTCAAGCGGCACCAGCACCCGCGCCGGCCGGGCAGGGCCTGTTCGTGCAAGTGGCCGCGCTCTCCAGCAAGGCGCGCGCGCAGGCGCTCGCCGAGCGGCTGGGAGGTGGAGTGCAGGCGGTGGGGCCGGTGTTCCGCGTGCGGCTGGGGCCGTTCGCTTCCCGCGCCGCCGCCGATGCGGCTCGCGCGCGCGCCGCCGCCGCCGGCTATGGCGATGCCCGTTTGGTTCAAGAGTAAGCCTGTGAGACCCGATATGTTTAAGAAGTTCGCCGCCACCGTGTCGCTCGCCGCGCTTGCCGCAGCACCCCTTTCCGCTGCGGCGCCGCCGTTCAGCACCCCGGCGCCGGTCGCTTACATGGAGGATCTGTCGAGCGGCGCGGTGCTGTTCGCCAAGGACGCCGATCGGCGGATGCCTCCCGCCTCGATGGCGAAGATGATGACCGTCTATGTCGCCTTCGAAATGATCAAGCATGGCGACCTGAAGCTCGACCAGCTGATCACGGTGCGGCCCGAGACCTGGCAGAAATGGCACGGCCCGCAGGCGGGATCGACGATGTTCCTCTCGCCGAACGAGCAAGTGAGCGTCGCCAATCTGCTCTACGGCATCATCACGCTGTCGGGGAACGATGCCTGTGTCGTGCTCGCCGAAGGGGCTTCGGGCACCGAGGAGGCGTTCGTCGCGCAGATGAACGTGGCGGCGAAGAAGCTCGGCCTCACCAACAGCCATTTCGGCACCTCGAACGGCTGGCCCGATGGCGGGGTGACCTATGTGACCGCGCGCGACCTCGCCAAGCTCGCCAGCGCGACCATTCGCGACTATCCGCAATTCTACAAGCGCTTCTATTCGCGCCCCGATTTCACCTGGGGCAAGACGCTGGGGAGCGGCAACCCGATCACCCAGGCCAATCGTGATCCGCTGCTGGGGCGCGTCGCGGGCGCCGATGGGCTGAAGACCGGGCATACCGAGGAAGCCGGCTATGGCTTCACCGGCTCGGCCGAGCAGAATGGCCGGCGCCTGGTGATGGTGATCGCCGGGCTCACCAGCTTCAATCAGCGGATCGAGGAGTCAGTGCGCTTCATGGAGTGGGGCTTTCGCGCGTGGAAGGCCAAGAAACTGGTCAGCAAGGGCCGCCAGGTGGGGGAGGCCGAAGTCCAGCTCGGAAGCGCGAGCAAGGTGGGGCTGGTCGCGCCCAATGATCTCAACCTGACCTTGCCCGGTGGGCCGACCCCCGAGCTGACGACCAAGATCGTGTATCAGGGGCCGGTCAAGGCGCCGATCAAAGCCGGGCAGCATATCGCCGATCTGGTGGTGACGGCGCCGGGCCTGCCCGCGCAGAAGCTGCCGCTGGTGGCGGCGAAGGATGTCGGCGCGGCCGGCTTCTTCGGGCGCGCCTGGGCGGGGCTCGGGTCGCTCTTCGGTTGGTGACGCGCGCGCGCTTCATCACGCTGGAGGGCGGCGAGGGGGCGGGCAAGTCCACTCAGGCCCGCGCGCTCGCCGAGGCGTTGCGCGCGCGAGGACTGCCGGTGCTGGTAACCCGCGAGCCCGGCGGCAGCGCGGGCGCCGAGGCGATCCGCGCGCTGCTGCTGCAAGGCGATGCGGGGCGCTGGAGCCCCCGCGCGGAAGCATTGCTGTTCGCCGCCGCCCGCGCCGATCATTTGGAGAAGACCATTCTCCCGGCGCTCGCGGCCGGGGAGTGGGTGATCTGCGACCGGTTTATCGACAGCACCCGCGCCTATCAGGGCGCGGGCGGGATCGAGGATGCCGCGATCCTCGCGCTGCACGGCTTCGGCGCGGAAGGGCTGTTGCCCGACCGCACCTTCGTGCTCGATCTGCCGGTGGCCGCCGGGAGGGCGCGGGCCGAGGCGCGTGACGGCGCCGCCGCCGATCGCTTCGCCGCGCGGGGCGATGCCTTCCACGCGAGTGTCCGGGAGAGCTTCCACCGCATCGCCGCCGCCGAGCCCGATCGGGTGCGGCTCATCGACGCGGCACAAAGGCCGGACGCGATCACCGCCGCGCTGCTCGCTGAACTGACGCCGTGGCTCTGATCGGCAACGAAGCCGCCCGGCTCGCCTTCCGCGCGGCGATGGATTCGGGCGCCTTGCACCATGCCTGGCTGCTTACCGGACCGGAAGGCGTGGGGAAGGGCGCTTTCGCCCGGCTCGCCGCGCGCCGCCTGCTCGCGGAGGCGCTGGGCGCGCCGCTGCCGCCGGGGCTCGATTTGCCCGAGGGCGACCGCACCACCACGCTAATCGCCGCCGGCGCACACCCCGATTATCGCGAACTCGTCCGCCTGCCCAAGGACGGCGACAAGCCCGAGGGCGAGCTGGCGCGTTCGATCACCATCGCCCAGGTGCGCCAGCTTCAGCCCTTGTTCGCGACCAAGCCCGCACTCTCGTCCAGGCGCGTGATCGTGATCGACGCGGTCGACGAGCTCGAGCGTCCCGGCGCCTCGAATGCGCTGCTGAAGAATCTGGAGGAGCCGCCCGCCGGCACGATCTTCCTGCTCGTCAGCCATGCGCCGGGAAAATTGCTGCCCACGATCCGCTCGCGCTGCCGCCGACTCCGCTTCGATCCGCTAGCCGACGCCGAGGTGCGCGACGTGCTCGGCGGCCAGCTGCCCGAGGCCAGCGCGGTGGAGCTTGAAGCGCTGGTGCGGGTGGGGGCGGGCTCGCCGGGGCGGGCGCTGCGCTATGCGGGGCTCGATCTCGCAGCGATCGACAACGCGCTCGCGGCGATCGCCCGCGACGGCGATCCCAACAATGCCCGTCGCGCCGCGCTCGCCAAATCGTTGGGCGTGAAGGCGCAGCAGCCGCGCTACGAGGCGTTTCTGGACCGCGCACCGAGCTTCATCGCTGGCCTCGCCGTCGAGCGTCGGGGAGCCGCGCTGCAATCGGCGCTCGATGCGTACGACATGGCGCAGGCGCTCGCCGCCACCGCCCGCGCGCAATCGCTTGATGCTCAGGCGACGGTGTTCGAACTCGCCGGCCTCGTCGCGCGGCTCGGGCTTCACCAGGCACGCGCGATGGATTAGGGGCACGGCATGGCCGAGCCTTTCTACATCACCACCGCGATCAACTATCCCAACGGCCGGCCGCATATCGGCCATGCCTATGAAGCGATCGCCGCCGACGCGATCGCGCGTTTCCAGCGGCTGATGGGGCGCGACGTGCGCTTTCAGACCGGTACCGATGAGCACGGCCTGAAAATGGTTCAGACCGCGCGTGACCGGGGCGTGCCAGTCCGCGCGTTGGCCGATGAAATGTCTGGCTATTTCCAAGAGATGCGGGACCAGCTTAACATCAGTTGTGATCGCTTCATCCGGACCACCGATGCCGATCATTACTCGGCCAGCCAGGCGATCTGGCAGGCGATGGCGGATGCCGGCGACCTGTATCTCGCGCGCTATGAAGGCTGGTATTCGGTCCGCGACGAGGCGTTCTATGACGAGAAGGAACTGGTCGACGGGGAAGGGGGCAAATTCTCGCCCCAGGGCACGCCGGTCGAATGGACCGCCGAGGAAAGCTGGTTCTTCCGCCTGAGCAAATATCAGCAGCCGCTGCTCGATCATTACGCCGCGCATCCCGAATTCATCCAGCCCGAAAGCCGCCGCAACGAAGTGCTGCGCTTCGTCGAGGGCGGCCTGAGTGACCTGTCGGTCTCGCGCACCAGCTTCGATTGGGGCGTGCCGGTGCCGGGATCGCCCGGGCACGTGATGTATGTGTGGGTCGACGCGCTCACCAACTATCTCACCGGCACCGGCTATCCGGCGTGGGACAGCGCGCTGAAGCGCTTCTGGCCGGCCGATCTGCACCTGATCGGCAAGGATATTGTCCGCTTCCACACCGTCTATTGGCCGGCTTTCCTGATGTCGGCCAAGCTGCCGCTGCCTAGCCGCGTGTTCGGCCACGGCTTCGTGCTCGCGCGCGACGGCGCCAAGATGTCCAAATCGGCGGGCAATGTCGCCGATCCGCTCGCGCTGGCGGAGGCGTTTGGCGTCGATGCTTTGCGCTATTTCCTGCTGCGCGACATCAGCTTCGGGCAGGACGGCACTTGGAGCGAGGAAGCGATTGTCGCGCGAGCCAATGCCGATCTGTCGAACAGTTTCGGTAACCTCGCGCAGCGCACGCTGAGCCAGATCTTCAAGAATTGCGATGGCTATCTTCCCGCGATCCACGGCCACAGCCCGGCCGATGCCGCGCTGTTCGAGGTGATCGACCATGCGGTGCGCGGCATCATCCCCGCCGCCTTTCAGGAACTCGCACTGTCGCAAGCGACCGAGGCGTGGCTCCAGTCGGTGTTCGCCTGCAATGCCTATATCGACGAGCAGGCACCCTGGGCGCTGCGCAAGACCGATCCACAGCGGATGGAGACGGTGCTGGCGACGCTCTATATCTGCATCGCGCAACTCGCCGTCGCGATCAGCCCGGTGATCCCGGCGAGCGCCGCGAAGCTGCTCGACGCCATGGGCATCGCGCCCGAATTGCGCACGGTCGAGGGCGTAGGCAGCCATTGGTATTCGCCGCTCGCCGAGAGCGGTTTCCGGCTGGGCCAGCCCGTCGCGCTGTTCCCCCGCCTCGATCCGCCGGCCGCGTGATGTTCATCGATTCGCACTGCCACCTCAATTACAAGGGGCTGGTCGAGCAGCAGCATGACGTCCTCGCCCGCGCGCGCGAGACGGGCGTGGCGACGATGCTCACCATCTCGACCCGCGAGCGCGAATGGGATGAAGTGGTCGCGATCGCCGAGGCGCATGGCGACATCTGGGCCAGCATCGGCATCCACCCGCACGAAGCCGATGCCCACCCCCACGTCACCGCCGAAACATTGATCGCCCGCGCCGCGCATCCCCGCGTGATCGGGATCGGCGAGAGCGGGCTTGATTATTATTATGATCACAGCGACCGCGCCGCGCAGGCGCGCAATTTCCGCGCGCATATCGCCGCGGCGCGCGCGACCGGACTGCCGCTGATCGTCCACACGCGCGACGCGGAAGAACACACGCTCGCGATCCTCGGCGAGGAAATGGGGAAGGGGGCCTTCCCCTGCCTGATCCACTGCTTCACCGCGAGCGGGGCCTTCGCCGACGCGGCGCTCGCCATGGGCTGTTACATCTCGATCTCGGGTATCGTCACGTTCAAGAACGCGCGCGACTTGCAGGAAGTGGCCGCTCGGCTGCCGATCGAGCGGCTGCTGATCGAAACCGATGCGCCCTTCCTCGCGCCGGTGCCGCACCGGGGAAAGACCGCCGAGCCCGCCTTTGTCGCCGATACCGCGCGTTTCCTCGCCAATCTGCGCGGGATGAGCGTGGAAGCGCTGGCCGAGGCCACAAGCGCCAATTTCTTCCGCCTGTTCGCCAAGGCGCGCGCGTGAAGTTGCGCATCCTCGGTTCGGGCACGTCGTCGGGGGTGCCGCGCATTGGCAATGATTGGGGGGCGTGCGACCCAAGCGAGCCGCGCAACCGGCGCACCAGGGTGTCGATCCTGGTCGAAACGCCGCAGACCCTGGTTCTGGTCGATACTGGGCCGGACATGCGCGAACAGCTGCTCGCGGCGGGCGTCGATCGGGTCGATGCGGTGATCTGGACCCACGACCATGCCGATCACTGCCACGGGATCGACGATCTGCGCCAGCTGTTCCACGCGCGCGGCGCGCCGATCCGCGGCCTCGCGCGTCCGGCGACGGTCGCCACGCTCAACGCGCGTTTTGGCTATGTCTTCCAGGGGCAGCACGGTTATCCCGCGAGCGCGACGATCGAGCCCTTGCCCGATACCTTGATGGTCGGCGATCTGATGATCCGGGTTGCAGATCAACCGCATGGCGGCATCTTTTCAGCGGGCCTGCGCTTCGAACATGACGGCAAGAGCGCCGCCTATGCCACTGACTTTCATGAGCTGACGCCCGCAATGGCGACGCTTTACGAGGGCCTCGACCTTTGGGTGGTGGACGCGCTGCGCCGCCGCCCGCACCCCTCGCACCCGCATCTTGCGCAGGTGCTCGGCTGGATCGACCAGCTCCAGCCGAAACACGCGGCGCTGGTGCACATGGACCAGTCGATGGACTATGCGAGCCTCGTCGCCGAGCTACCCCAAGGCGTCGAGCCCGGCTATGATGGCCTGGAGTTCACGCTATGAACCAAGGGCCCGACGCGCTTTTCTATTTGCTGCTGCTGATCCTGCCGGTATCGGCCCTGGTCGCGCGCCAGGTGCCTATGGGCCAGATGGCACGCATGGCGCTCGCCTGGGTAGGCATCTTCGCGGTCGGGCTGGTGATCGCGACTGGCTACACCCGCAACCGGGCGACGGTGGACGAGTGGCTGGTCTCGGCGGGCCTGAAGCGCGTGGCGGTTCGTGGCGGCACGGTCTCGATTCCGCGATCGAGCGACGGGCATTTCTACGCCGATGTCCAGCTCAACGGCGTGGAACGCCGGCTGATGATCGACAGCGGCGCGACCGAGACCGCGATCGATCCCGACCTTGCGAAGGCCGCCGGAATCGCGACCGATCCGGTGCGCAGCGAAGTAGTCGAAACCGCCGGCGGCGAGGTGACGGCGCTGATCGGCCACACCGAGCGGCTGCGGCTCGGTCCGATCGAAGCGGAACGGCTGCGCGTGCTGGTCGCGCCGAGCTTCAAGGGCGGCGTGCTGGGGATGAACTTCCTGTCGCAGCTCAAAAGCTGGCGCGTCGAGGGCGATCTGATGGTCTTGGTCCCCGTCGGCGCCAGCGGAGACAATTATACATAATGTTGATTATCGCACTTGAGGAGCGGCATGGTTGATCGGCTGGTAACCATCATGGCGCGGTTGCGCGACCCCGTCTCTGGCTGCCCTTGGGATCTCGAACAGGATTTTGCCTCGATCGCGCCTTACACGATCGAGGAAGCCCATGAAGTCGCCGACGCCATCGCCCGTGGCGACATGGCCGATCTGAAGGACGAGCTTGGCGATCTGCTGCTTCAGGTGGTGTTCCACGCCCGCATGGCCGAGGAAGCCGGCCATTTCGCGCTGGCTGATGTTATCGCGTCGATCAGCGACAAGATGGAGCGCCGCCACCCGCATATCTTCGGCGACGGCAGCGGCGGCCCGGAGCAATGGGAGGCGATCAAGGCCGCCGAACGCGATGCCAAGGGCGCGGCAAGCGCGCTCGATGGCGTCGCGCTCGGGCTCCCCGCGCTGATGCGTGCGGAGAAACTCCAGAAGCGCGCCGCGCGCACGGGCTTCGATTGGCCCGATGCCGAGGGCGCCCGCGCCAAGATCGACGAGGAACTCGCCGAGGTCGCGACCGCCCTAGACGCGGCTGCACGCGAGGAAGAAATTGGTGACCTGCTGTTCGCGGTCGTCAATTGGGCGCGCAAGCTGGGCATCGACCCCGAAGCGGCGCTGCGCGGCGCCAACGCCAAGTTCGAACGCCGCTTCCGCGCGATCGAGGCGACCGAGGGTTTCGTCACGCTCGATCTGGCGGCGAAGGATGCCTTATGGACGAAGGCAAAAGCGGCGGAGCGATAGTTTCGCTCGCAACCTTTCGGTAACCAGGCGCTGCTATCCGGCGAAGGTTGGCAAATCGCAAGGATTGATGATGTCCGCCTCCCTCGCCCGGTTTAGTCGTGCTCTCGCCGGGCGGTCATTGGGGGACGTCCTTCGGCTCGGTGGCAAGACGCTGACACGCCACGCCAAGCGGTTAAGCCCCGCCGCACGCGCCGCCGCCCGCGCGGACCGCGCTTTCGATGCGCGTTGGGGTACTGACACGAGCGCGCAGGTGACGATGAGCGGGCTGGATTTTCCGGTCGAGCTCCAACGCCTCAGCCACCATTATCAGGCGAGCGGCGCGCATATGGTGGAGGTGGTTATCGCCGCCGCGGGCGTCGCGCCTGAGAAGTTCACCTTCATCGACTATGGCTGCGGCAAGGGGCGCATGGTGCTGCTCGCGGCCGCGCGCTTCGCCGCGGCGATCGGGGTCGAATATTCGCCCAAGCTGATCGCCATCGCCGAACGCAACACGCAGGCGTTCCTCGCGCGCGGCGGTGCCGAACGGGAGCCCATTTTTTGGAAGGGTAACGCAGCCGAGTTCCTGCCACCCGGAGGTGATCTTTTCTGTTATTTATACAATAGCTTTGGCTCGGAAATTCTGAATGGATGCCTGGTTCGGCTCGAAGAGGCCAAAGCGGCTCAGGCAAGCCGGCGCGTGTTGCTCGCTTATGTCGACCCCCAGCACGGGCCGTTGGTTGCCGGTCGCGGCTGGTCGGTCCTCGCCGAGGCGCCGGGTCTCACGATCTTCGAAGCCCCCTCCGCGCGAAAGCCTTAGAAGGGCAACTTGAATCCCGGCGGCAGCGGCAAACCGCTCGTCATCTTCGCCATTTCCTCGTTGGAGGCTGCATCGGCCTTGGTGCGCGCATCATTGATCGCGGCCGCCACCAGATCTTCCACCATCTGCTTCTCGCTCGGCTGAAGCAGCGAGGAATCGATCTCCACCCCGGTGATCCGCCCCTTGGCCGTGGCGCGGACCTTCACCAGCCCGCCACCCGCCGCGCCTTCCACCTCGATCGTGTCCAGATTGGCCTGGGCGCGCTGCAACTCGGCCTGGACGCGCTGCGCCATTTCCAGCGCTTCCTCGATACCCTTCATCGTCTAGCTCCTGCTGATTTCCCACCCCGCCAGCTCAGCCTGGGGAAAGGCGGCGAGCGTGGCGGCGACCACCGGTTGCTGTGTTAGCCACGCCCGTTCGGCCGCGATGCGCGCGGCCTCGGCTTCTTGCAGCGTCGGCGCGCCGGGCTCGTCGCGCGTCTCGACCGTCCAGGCCGCGCCGGTAATCGCCCGCAGCGCCTCGGCCAGATCGCGGGTGAGCGTCGCGGGGAGCGGCTTGGCCGCGCTCAGCACCAGCTCGCCCGGCGCATAATGCACCAAACGCGCGACGACGCGCAGCGTGCCGGCAAGCGTCATCTTGCCGCGCGCGTCGAGCAGCGCGATCAACTCTTCGAAGCTTTCTGGCAGCCCGGCCTGCGGCGACGGCGGCGCGGGGGCAGGCGACGCGGGGACGGCGGGGATCTCGGCTACAGGAGCCCTCTGCCCGCTCAATTGCTTCACCAGCTCGCCCGGATCGGGGAGCGCCGAGGCATGGATCACGCGCAGGAGCGCCATTTCCGCCGCCTCGATCGGCAGCGCCGCACGGCCGACTTCCTCATGCCCCTTGAGCAGCAATTGCCACAGCCGGTGGAGCGCGGGAAAGCTTAGTCGCGCCGCCCAACCGGCCAGCGCCGCGCTCTCCTCGGCTGATTGCGCGGCGTCAGCCGGCGTGCCGAGCTTGGCAAGCGTGACGGCATGGCTCGCTTCCAGCAGCGCGCGCAGCACCGCAAGCGGATCGACGCCGAGATCATATTGCCGCCGCAGCGCCGCCAGGCTCTCGCGCGCATCGCCCGCCAGCAGCAGGCTGAACAGGTCACGCGTCGCGCCACGATCGGACAGGCCCAGCATCTCGCGCACCGCCGCCGCCGCGACGCCGCCGCCTTCGATCCCGGCATGAGCGATCGCCTGATCGAGGATTGAGAGCCCGTCGCGCGCGCTCCCTTCCGCCGCGCGGGCGATCAGCGCGAGTGCCTCATCCTCGGCCTCGACGCCTTCCAGACGGCAGACCTCGGCGAAATGCGCGGCCAGCTTCTCCGCGGAAATGCGCCGCAGATCGAACCGCTGGCACCGCGAGAGCACCGTCACCGGCACCTTGTTCACCTCGGTGGTCGCGAACAGGAATTTGACGTGCGCCGGCGGCTCTTCCAGCGTCTTAAGCAGCGCGTTGAAAGCGCTCTTGGACAGCATATGGACTTCGTCGACAATGTAGATCTTGAACCGCGCCGAGACCGCCGCGTAGCGCGACGCCTCGATGATTTCGCGGACATCGTCCACCCCGGTATGGCTGGCGGCGTCCATCTCGATCACGTCGATATGGCGCCCCTCGGCGATCGCGCGGCACGGCTCGCACTGGCCGCAGGGATCGATCGTCGGGCCGCCCTGCCCGTCCGGGCCGATGCAGTTGAGCGCCTTGGCGATCAGCCGCGCGGTCGAGGTTTTGCCTACCCCGCGCACCCCGGTGAGCAGGAAGGCATGCGCCAGCCGCCCGCGCCGGATCGCGTTGCCGAGCGTTTGCACCATCGCGTCCTGGCCGATGAGCGCGGCGAAGCTCTGCGGCCGGTATTTGCGCGCGAGCACACGGTACGCTTCGGGCTTGGCCGGTTGCGGCGGCGCGCCTAGGTCAAAGCCGGGCAGGTCGGAAGAGTCGGACATCACCGCTTATCTAAGGGCCGGCGGCGCGATTGTCGAAGCTCTCTGCTGCCGCAGCGTCGTTTCCTTCGCAATATGCCGGGACCGGTGGCGGCAGGCACTGGCGGTCGGTCACCAGCGGATCCAGCACGGCAATTGCGCTCGCCGCGAGCGCCTCGCCGTCCTCGACCATGTCCCACCAGGTTGGACCGACACGGGCGGACGCGCTTTCGGTGCTGACTGTCACCCTCGCCAACTTAGGTGAAAAAGTGCCGCCTGACCCTGCATTGCCGCCATAGGGCCAGATCATAGCCGGCACGGCATAGCGAATGCCGTAGCGCAACAGCCGGCGATTGCGGTCACTGCCACCAGGCACCAATATCCGTTGCTCGGCATGTGGCCGACGCCAGCCGATACGGTCCGCATCCATATGGGCGGCGCTGGCGTCGCCTCGCCAGATCGCCAGCGTTGGCTCGGTGCCCGCGCGAACGCCGACCGGGCGTTTGGCGAGACAGTCCGGCAGGCGCCCATCGAAATAGGGATCAAGTCCAAAATCGATCATCTGACGAAGCCGGTCTTCGGGGTATTGGCGCACGACAGAGAGATAGTCGGGCAGGTCGCGCAAACAGCGCTGCCAGTTGGCTGCCAGGCGATATCCCATGCCGCTGAGCACCGCTCCCCGATCAATCTGGCTGGCCGAGCGCGCCACGATCACCTCTGTGGCCTTACCGGTTGCGAGCAGCGAGAGGCAGAAGGCGTCGCATCGATGCTCCAGGTCTGGGTCTTTCTCGATCGTGACCAGCACGATGGTCTGGTGCCGCGCAAGCCGCAGCGGCGACCAGCCGGCGGCCGCGTCGATATTGGCGATGCCCGCATGCCAGTTAGCCCCGAGAGGGTACAAGATCCCGGCGACGATCGGTGCCACAAACCCGACCACAAGGACCGCCCAGCGATCCCACGGCTGTTCGCGGCCGCGCAAGCGAAGCGTACCGACGATGGCGAGATACACGCCGACAGTCGCGCCCAGATAGAGCGCGAACGTGGGAAATGGGAGCAAGACCAGCGCGGGCAGGCCGATAATGGGGACAGGCCAGATCGCGGCACCGATGGTCGCGGCCAACAGAGACATCAAGACCGTGACGGCCAGTCCGAGCAGCAACGTCAACGCCACCCAGTCGCGCTCTCGCCGATAGCCTTTAGGAGCCTCCCCCATCGGGCGGACTGTACCACCTCCGCACCGCGACACAACACGCGGCGGCGTGCCCGCTGGACCGACATGTGGCTGGGCTAACACGCAGGTGGGAGCCGGAACGACCCGGGGCAAAAATCGTTGTGGCTGCTTCCTTCCGGACCTGACCAGGTTGGCGACGGCACCGTCCGCCCGACTCCCGCGCGGCATATGGGCGAAAGCGGAGCGCCGATCAAGCGACTCGTCCTTGCCCAGCCCCGCCCGATGCGCCTAACGCCCCGCGGATGACGCGTTTTGCCTTTACCATCCAGGCCCGGGACGGCGCCGCGCGCGCCGGGACGCTGCGAATGCAGCGCGGCGAAATCCGCACGCCCGCTTTCATGCCGGTCGGCACCGCCGCCACCGTGAAGGCGATGAAGCCGCAGGACGTGCGCGCGGGTGGCGCCGACATCATCCTGGGCAACACCTATCATTTGATGCTGCGCCCCACTGCGGAGCGGATCGCGCGGCTTGGCGGCCTACATGGCTTCATGGGGTGGGAGCGGCCGATCCTGACCGACAGCGGCGGCTATCAGGTGATGAGTCTCGCCGAACTCACCACCCGCAGCGAGGATGGCGTCACCTTCAAGAGCCATCTCGATGGCGCCCGCCACGCGATGTCGCCCGAGCGCTCGATGGAAATCCAGCGGCTGCTCGGCTCGGACATCAACATGTGTTTCGACGAGCTTGTCCCCACCACCGCCACGCGCGAGGTGCAATATGAGGCGATGCGCCGATCGATGCGCTGGGCCAGGCGCAGCCGCGCGGCGTTCGACTCCGACGAAGGCCATGCCGGCCGCGCGGCGATCTTCGGCATCCAGCAGGGCGCGCTTGACGAGACGATGCGGCGCGAGTCGGCGGACGCGCTGATCGAGATCGGTTTCGATGGCTATGCGGTCGGCGGGCTCGCGGTGGGCGAAGGCCAGGCGGCGATGTTCGGCTGCCTCGATTTCGCACCAGGGCAATTGCCGGCGGACGCCCCGCGCTACCTGATGGGAGTCGGCAAGCCCGACGACATCGTCGGCGCGGTGGAGCGCGGGATCGACATGTTCGATTGCGTGCTCCCGTCCCGTTCGGGCCGCACCGGCCAGGCCTTCACGCGGCGTGGGCCGATCAACATCCGCAATGCCCGTTTCGCCGAGGACCGGGGGCCGCTCGACCCGGCGTGCGCCTGCCCGGTCTGCGCCCAGTGGAGCCGCGCCTATCTTCACCATCTGGTGCGCGCCGGCGAGATATTGGGCGCAATGTTGATGACAGAGCATAACCTGTTCTTTTATCAAGCGCTGATGGCGGACCTGCGTGACGCGATCGCCAAGTGGGGCTTGAGCGACTTCGCGCGCGATTTTTGCCGCGATTATTATCGAGAGGACAAGCCATGACCGACGCGCCCCAGGGAATGAACGAGATCGAGGCCGCCGCTCATCACGCCAAGCGCGCCGCCGAAGGGGCCGCCGATGCCGCACCGGCCGAGCCCTCCAAAAGCTGGAGCACGCTGTCGCTCGCGATTGGCGTGGGGGTCGGCTCGGCGGCGATCGCGGCGGCGCTGCTTTACGCCAATTCGGGGCGCGGCAAGAAAAGCGGTGGAGGCTGAGCGCGGCGATCGCGCCGCCGCCAAGTGATTGACAGCCGCAATACACGCGGCCAGTTTCGCCGACGTTCAATCCCGCCGGAGAGTTTCATGATCCTTCGTGCCGCCCTGCTGCTCGGCGCTGCCCTCCCCTTCGCGTTCCCCGCCCTCGCCGCGCCGCGCCAGCCAGCCCCCCGCCCCGCCGCCGCCAAGCCCGCCGCGCTGCCGGTCAAGCCGCTCGCCTTCACCGAGCGCACCCTCGCCAACGGCCTGCGCGTCTATGCGGTGCGCGATCCTTCCGTCGCGACGGTCGCGGTGCATGTCTGGTACAATGTCGGCAGCAAGGACGATCCCAAGGGGCGCTCGGGCTTCGCGCACATGTTCGAACATCTGATGTTCAAAGCGACCCGCAACCTGGTGCCCGAGCAGTTCGACCGCCTGACCGAGGATGTCGGTGGCTATAACAACGCCTCGACCGACGACGACTATACCAATTATTTCGAGACGGTGCCGGCCAATCACCTCGAGCGGCTGCTGTTCGCCGAGGCCGACCGGATGGCGAGCCTGGTGGTCGAGCCCGGCACCTTCGCTGCAGAGCGCGACGTGGTGAAGGAGGAGCTGCGCCAGCGCGTGCTCGCCCAGCCCTATGGCAAGCTGCTGTACCTCTATCTGCCGGAGGTCAGCTACACCCGCCACCCCTATGCCCGCCCGGGTATCGGCAGCCTGGAGGACCTGCAGGCAGCTTCGATCGACGATGTCCGCGCCTTCCACGCGACCTATTATCGGCCGGACAATGCCGTGCTCGTCGTCGCGGGCAATTTCGATCCGGCGCAGCTCGACGCCTGGGTCGACAAATATTTCGCGCCGATCAAGAAGCCCGGTAGCCCGATCCCGCGCGTGACGGTGCAGGAGCCGCCGCGCACCCAGCCGGTGGTGCGCACCGTCTATGAAGCGAATGTGCCGCTGCCCGCCGTGGCGGTGAGCTATCAGATCCCGCCCGATCGCAATAAGGACAGCGCCGCGCTCGCGGTGCTCGATGCGGTGCTCTCGGCGGGCAACAGCTCGCGGCTGTACGAGGCGCTTGTCTATCGCGAGCAGGTCGCGGCGCAGGCGGGCACCTTCATCAGCAGTCGCGAGGCAACCGGCACGCTCGCCGCTTACGCGATCGTCGCGGGCGGCAAGAGCGCGGCGGCGGCGGAGACGAGCTTGAAGCGCGAGATCGCCCGGCTTCGCACCGCGCCCGTCTCGGCCGCCGAACTTGCCGAGGCCAAGAACCAGATCCTGACCGAGGCGATCAAGCGCCGCGAAACCGCCGACGGCAAGGCCTCGGCGATCGCCGAAGCCGTGATCATCGACGGCGATCCGCGTGCCGCCGACCGCCGACTCGCCGAGATCGCCGCAGTGACCGCCGCCGATGTCCAGCGCGTCGCGCGCGCCTATCTGGGCGAGAATCAGTCGGCGACGATCCGCTATCTGCCCAAGACCGCGCAAAGCCCAAAGGGTGACAGCATCGCGGTGCCGGCAAGCGTTGAGGTCGCGTCGCTCGTGCCGCCGGCCGATATCGCGGTGGTGACGCCCGCGCCCGAGGCTCAGCGGCTGCAACCGCCGCCGCCCGCCGCGCCCGTGGTGGCGGCCGTGCCGCAGCCGGTGGAGTCTAGGCTTTCCAATGGCCTGCGGCTGATTGTGGTGGAAAAGCATGAACTGCCGCTGGCGGCGGCGGTGCTGACCGTGCCCGGCGGCGCGGCGAGCGATCCAGAGGGGCGCGACGGCCTCGCCGATCTCACCGCGACGCTGCTCACCAAGGGCACCACCACCCGCTCCGCCACCCAGATCGCGCGCGAGATCGAGGCGCTGGGCGGCGCGATCGACAGCGACGCCGATTGGGACGGCGCGAGCGTGACGCTCACCGTGAAATCGGATCAGCTCGCAAGGGCGCTGCCGATCCTCGCCGATGTCGCGCAGCATCCGGTGTTCGCGCCGCAAGAGCTTGATCGCGCCCGCGCCCAGGCGATCGACGCGATCCAGGTGTCGCTGAAGGATCCCGCGCAGCTCGCCGGCTATGTCGCCAATCGCGCGGTGTTCGGGCTCAGCGCCTATGGCGGGGTCGCGAACGGCACGCCTGCCTCGCTCAAGGCGATCGACCGGGCACAGGTGCAGGCGGCCTATGCCGCGCGCTGGCGCCCCGATCAGGCGACGTTGATCATCGCCGGCGACATCACCCCCGCCGCCGCGCGCGCGCTCGCCGAGCAGCAGTTCGGCGGCTGGCGCGCGCCCGGCCCCGCGCCCGAGCCCGAGGCGGTGGGCGGACCGATCCCGGCGCCCCGGGTGATCGTGGTCGATCTGCCCGGCGCCGGCCAGGCCGGGGTCGTCGTCGCCCGGCGCGGTATCCGGCGCGCTGACGATCGCTATTATGCCGGCGCGCTCGCCAATGCGGTGCTCGGGGTTGGTTTCTCGTCGCGGCTCAACCAGGAAATCCGGATCAAGCGCGGGCTTTCCTATGGCGCGGGCTCGACGCTCGCCGCGCGGCGGATGGCTGGCCCGATCTCGGCGCGCACCCAGACCAAGAACCCCTCGGCGCCCGAGGTCGTGGCGCTGATCCGCGCCGAGATGGCGCGGCTCGGCGCCGAGGCGGTGCCCGCGGCCGAGCTCCAGACGCGCAAGGAAGTGCTGATCGGCGGCTTCGGCCGCTCGACCGAGACGGTCGAGGGGCTGGCCGGGCTGGTCAGCAGCTATGTGATCGACGCGGTGCCGCTCGACGAGCTGAAGCGCTACACCCCCGCGATCGCCGGCGTCGATCCGGCGGCGGTGCGATCGACGGCGGCGCAGCTGCTCGACCCTAAGGAGGCGAGCATCATCGTGGTGGGCGACGCCAAGCAGTTCGTCGACGCGCTGCGCAAGGACTATCCGCAGCTCGAGGTAATCCCGGCGGACAAGCTGAAGCTGGAAAGCGCGACGTTGAAGTAGAGGATTGGTGGGGCGGGGTCAGCCTAGCCCCGCCCGCCATTTCCCCCTACACCGCAACCCATGCTCAAGCCGCGCCCGCATCCCTTCTTCTCCATCCACCGCCACGAACTGCTCCGCGTCGCCGCCGCCACGCCGCGCGCGAGCGTCGCCGATCCCGACGCCAACGCCGCAGCGCATATCGCGATCGTCCAGGCGGCGCATGGCGAGGGGGTGGACCTGATCGTCTTCCCCGAACTCAGCATCACCAGCTACGCGATCGACGATCTCCACCTGCAACAGGCGGTGCTGCGCGCGAGCGAGGCGGCGGTCGCGCGGCTCGCGGCGGCGACCGCGAAGTGCCGCCCTACCCTGCTTGTCGGCGCGGCGATCGAGCGCCAGGGGCGGCTTTACAATTGCGCGGTCGCGATCGCGCGCGGGCGCATCTTGGGGGTCGTCCCCAAGGTGTTCCTGCCCAATTACCGTGAATTCTATGAAAAGCGCTGGTTCGCGAGCGGCGCGGGCCTCGATGGCCTGAACATCACCTATGCGGGCCAGGAAGTGCCGTTCGGCCCCGATCTGATCTTCGCCGCGACCGATCTGCCGCACTTCATCTTCCACGCCGAGATTTGCGAGGATTATTGGGCCCCCACGCCGCCTTCCACCGAGGGCGCGCTGGCCGGGGCGCTGGTGTGCTGCAACCTCTCCGCCTCGAACATCGTGATCGGCAAGGCGCGCGAGCGGGCGCTGCTGGCGGCGGCGCAAAGTGCCCGCGCGATCTGTGCCTATGCCTTCGCCGCGAGCGGGCCGGGCGAGAGTACCACCGATCTCGCCTGGGACGGACAGAGCTTCATCTACGAGGCGGGCGAGCTGCTCGCCGAAAGCGCGCGCTTCCGCTGCGAGCTCGATTATGTCGTGGCCGATGTCGATTGCGGGCGGCTGCGGCAGGAGCGGCTGCGCAACGGCACCTTCAATGATGCCGCGCGGCTCGCAGGCGATCCCGAATATCGCTTCCGCCGGGTCGAGTTCGAGGCCAGGCCCGATTTCGCCGATCAGGGCCTGCGCCGCCTCCAGCGCCGTTTCCCCTTCGTGCCCAACACCCCCGAAAAGCTCGACGCGGATTGCTACGAAGCGTTCAACATCCAGGTCGAGGGTCTGGTGAAGCGCGTCGAGGCGGCGCGCGCGGAGCGGCTGGTGATCGGGGTTTCGGGCGGGCTCGATTCAACCCATGCGCTGATCGTCTGCGCCAAGGCGATGGACCGGCTGGGACGCCCGCGCGAGCATATCCTGGCCTATACCCTTCCCGGCTTCGCGACGAGCGAGGGCACCAAGGCCAATGCCTGGGCGCTGATGCGCGCGATGCGGGTCGCGGGTGACGAGATCGACATCCGCCCCGCCGCGCAGCAGATGCTCCACGATCTGCGCCACCCCGCCGCGAATGGCGAGCCGGTGTATGACGTGACGTTCGAGAATGTGCAGGCGGGGCTGCGCACCGATTATCTGTTCCGCCTGGCTAACCGCCACGACGGGCTGGTCGTTGGCACCGGCGATCTGTCCGAACTCGCGCTCGGCTGGTGTACGTACGGCGTCGGCGACCAGATGAGCCATTATGCGGTGAACGCCGGAGTTCCTAAGACGCTGATCCAGCATCTCATTCGCTGGACGATCGCGACCGACCAGTTCGACGCCGAGACCGATCATGTGCTCGAGGCGATCCTCGGCACCGAGATCAGCCCCGAATTGGTGCCGGCGGGCGCGGGCGGCGCGTTGCAATCGACCGAGGCGCGCATCGGGCCCTATGCGCTGAACGACTTCTTTCTGCACCACGTCGTGCGATATGGCCTGGCGCCGTCGAAAATCGCGTTCCTGGCCTGGCATGCCTGGCGCGACGCCGAGGCGGGGCGCTGGCCGCGCGATTTCCCGGCTGCGGCGCGCACCGCCTATGATCTCGCCGAGATCAAAGGCCATCTCGAGCGCTTCCTGTTCCGCTTCTTCGAGATCAGCCAGTTCAAGCGCTCGGCGATCCCCAACGGGCCGAAAGTGTCGAGCGCGGGCGCCCTATCCCCCCGCGGCGACTGGCGCGCGCCGAGCGACGCGAGCGCAAGGGTGTGGATCGACGAGCTGCGGGCGGGCCTGCCCTAGGGTCCAGGGCCCAAGCCCCGCTGCTCTGGATCGACCCCGGAACGGTCGCCAATTTGCGCCTGTTGCGACCGCTACGTTTATACGTCATGATCGCCATGGGCCTCGTGGCTCATGGTGTTCGCGTATCCGTCCGATGGGCAAGGAGGCGCCGGCGATGCAAGGTCGTTATCACAGCCGCACAGGGTATGCGCCTGTTGACGCGGTGGGCTATGCCTTGGCGCCGCGGCTGGAGGCACATGCCGACGCGGCGACGGGCATCATGCTCTATCGCACGCTGACCTATGGCGAAGGTGAGATCACCACGACCGAACTTCGACTGGACGATGCGGACTTGCTATTCATGTCGGTCGGCGCGGGGGTGCCGGCGCACGGGAAGGTCGCGGGATCGACCTTTTCGCTAGCTCCCAATCGTGCAACGCGGGTCACCTTCGTCCCGCATGGCTGCGATGCCAGCATGACCTTTGGCACCGCCGCGCGATCCACCAACTTCATGTTCCCCCGCCATTTATTGAATGCGCATCTGGCGGGCATTGAACAAAGGGCGACTGCCCCGGTGCTCTATAGCTCGGACGAGACGCTGCTGACGCTGATCCCCATGCTGGAACGCGAAATCGTTACCGGTGGAGTCGGCAAGCGCCTGATGATCGACAGCATCTCGCAAGCCATCGCGGTGGCGCTAGCGCGAATCGATCCCGGCGTCTTCGCACGCGAGGCCGCGCGGATTACGCTCCCCAAATGGCGCCTGCGGTTGCTGTTCGAGTTCATCGACGCGCATCTGGGTGACGAACTAGGGCTCGACGCGCTTGCCAGTGTCGCGCGACTCTCACCCTTTCATTTCTGCCGCGTGTTCAAGCAATCAACCGGGATGACGCCGCATCGCTACGTGATCGAACGCCGCATCGCTCGCGCGCGCGAATTGCTCGCGACAGGCGGTCTGCCGATCGAGGCGGTCGCGATGGCCTGTGGGTTCGCGAGCCAGAAGCATTTCACGACGAGCTTCACGCGGATGGTCGGTGTCAGCCCCGGCCGCTTCCGTCGGGCGACGCGCCAATAGCGGCCGCGTGGCCTGAAAAATCAGGCAGTGACCGGTCCCTTGATGACTTGCGCCGCGAAACGCTCCATCTCTTCCTCTTGCGGGCTCATCTGAAGCAGCATCAGGTCGAGCCCGGCATCCTCATATTCCTCGATCCGCTCGCGCAATTGCTCGGGCGTGCCGACGAGATTCGGGCGCAGGCCGCGGTTAGACACCGCATATTCCTGGATCTTCATCTCGCGTTCGAGCTGCGTGCCCGACAGCCACTGATCGAAATTGTCATAGCCCGCCGGCAGCTCCTTCACCTCGGTGATGCGGGCGAGTTCGCGCTTGGCCTCGGCCTCGCTATCGCGGACGATCGCATATGCCGCCATGCCATATTGCATCGGCGGCTTGCCGGCGGCCTCGCGCCGTTCGGCCATGTTGGCGATCTTCGGGCGGATCGCCTCGGCGGGATCGCCATGCATCACATAGGCATCGCACTGGTTGGCGATCATCGTCTTCGCCGCCTCGCTTTCGCCACCGGCATAGATGGTCGGGTGCTTGACCGGCTTGGGGCTGCAGATCGCGCGCTCGGCCGAATAATAGCGGCCCTGGAAGTCGAATTCCGCTTCGCTCCATAGCCCTTCGACCATTTTCAGCCACTCGCCGGTGCGGGCGTAGCGGTCGTCATGCTGATCGAATTGCAGGCCATAGCGCTTGGCTTCGTCCGCCCACCAGCTCGACACGACGTTGAGCGCGAGCCGGCCGCCGGCGATCTGGTCGATATTCGCCGCCGCCTTGGCGAACAGCGCCGGATGGTGGAAATTGGGGCGGACGGCGACCATCAGCTCCAGTTCCTCGGTCACCGCCGCCAGCGCCGCCGCCGTCGACCAGGCATCAAGCGTCGGCGCGCCCGGCCCCTTGATGTCGTTCATGTTGAGTTCGGCGATCAGCGATAGCGAATAGCCGATCTTCTCGGACCGCTGTGCCAGCCGCTTGGCATAGGCCCAGCTCGCGTCCATTCCTTCATCGGGCACGTTCCGCAGCCAACCGCCGAACACCGGCATCCAATAGCCAAAACGCATCACTTCACCTTCGCGATTTCGCCGACCAGATAGTCGACCAGATTCTCATGCGGGTCCCAGCCCAGCACGTCGAGCGGACGCGCCACGAAGTTCGACAGCGCGTTGATGTCGTAGAAGCGCGCGGAACCGTCGCGCGCGTCGATCATCACCTCGATGCCGCCAACGTCGAGCCCCGCCGCGCGGGCGATGCGCTCGGCCGCGTCGATCAGCTCGGGCGCGGGATCGGCCTGCGCCATCTCGATCGGCTTGCCGTCAGCGAGACAGGCATCCGCCGGGCAAAGATCGAACCCGCCACCGCCGGAAATATCCAGCGCGTAGAGATATTTGCCGGCGAGTGTTTCGATCCGGGTGATCCGGCCATGCTCAGCGGGGACATATTCCTGCACCAGCAGCACGCCGTCGATGCTCTTGGGCAGGAAATTCTCGGCGACCGCCGCGGCAAGTTCCTCGGGCGTCTCATAGCGCATGATCCCCGCGCCCGATCCGCCGACATTTGCCTTCACGACGATCGGGAAACGCAGCTCCGCTGCGGCGGGCACGGTATCGATCGGGCGGTGAACGACGCGCGTCGCCGGCACCGCCAGCCCCAGCGCCGCCATCAATGCCAATTGCCGCGCCTTGTTCGAATCGACCGCGAGCGCATCGGCACCGTTGATCACCCGCGCGCCCTTGGCCCGCCAATGGGCGAACAGGGCGTGGCTGTAATAAATGGCGTGATCGGGCGAACGCAGGAAGCTTGACATGGCGAGCCGGCTGAGCACCACCCGCCCCGGCGGCAGCGACCCCGCGGGATCGAAACGGTGGCCGTCGATCCCGATGCGGACATAATCCACCCCGCGCGCATCGAGCGCGGCGAAGAGCGGGGTGAACCAGGCGGGATGTTCGTAGAAGATCGCGAGATCGTGCATGGGCCAGGCTGCTAAGCGGGTACCGGCCGGAATGGCACGGCTAGAAATGCTTTGCTTGCCAAAAGCTGCGCTGCGCTCCTACCCCCTTTGCGCGGGACGGGTACGATCGCGAGACGTTAGCGCACCGGTTTTTCAGGGATAGGCGCGTCGATCTCGCACACCAGGCCTTGGGGGAGGAAGGCCATGCGGACCTCGCCCTGAAGCTCGGCGGCGAGCGCCTGTTCGATCATGCGCGAGCCAAACCCCCGCCGGGTCGGTCGCGCGACCGCCGGCCCGCCGCGTTCCTCCCAGCGCAGATGGAGCCTGGGGCCACTCCGCCCGGCGAGCGTCCAGCTGAGGCGCACCCGGCCGTTTTCATTCGACAAAGCACCATATTTGGCGGCGTTGGTTGATAGCTCGTGCAGCGCCATCGCGATCGTCACCGCGGTTTTAGGCGTGATGCGCAGGCTCGGTCCTTCGATCGTCACTCGCCCATCGTGCCCCATATAGGCGGCGCAGGCTTCGGCCGCGACATCGGCCAGCTCGGCCGATTCCCAGCTCTCGCGAGTGAGCAACGAGTGCGCGTTGGCGAGCGCCGCGAGTCGCTCCTCGAAGGCGCGCCGAGCCTCGGTGGGCAGATCGAGGTGGCGGAAGGTCTGATGGGCGATGCTCTGGACGATCGCGAGCGTGTTCTTCACCCGGTGGTTGAGCTCATCAACCATCAACCGCAAATGGCGCTGCTGGCGGTTGCGTTCGGTCACGTCGCTCGCCACGCCGACGACACCGACGATCGTGCCGCTTTCGTCGCGCATCGGCGCTTTGACCCCCTCGTACAGGCGCTCGGTGCCGTCGGGGGTGGTGAAGCGTTCCTCGACGCGCAGCGATTCGCCGGTGGTCAGCACCCGGCGATCATTCTCCACGATCTCGCGCGCCTCGTCGCCGCCATGCCATTCGAGATCGGTGCGCCCGAGCACCGTCTCGATCGGCTGGCCGATCACCGCGAGCGTGGCGGCGTTGGCATAAAGCAGCCGGCCCGCGCGGTCCTTGGCGAAGATCAGCTGGCCGGAACTGTCACCGATCGCGCGGAGCATTCGCTCATTCTCGACCTGAGCACGGTGCGCGCGCGCGCTGGCGAGAGCGGCGGCGGTGCGCGCGGCGACTTCGACCACAAGCTGTTCGTCGCTGGGGCGCCAGTGGCGGGGGCGCGCATGGTGGACGAACAGGATACCGCGCAGCCGCTCTTCATGAACGAGCGGTGCGAGGATCATCGCGCCGACGCCGAGTGCCGCATAAGCGGGAAGCGTCGCGGGCGGCAGGCGAGCATCGCGCGCGACGTCGCTCACCGTGACCTGGTTGCCGCGCCGCAATTCCTGCATCAAGGCGGAGCCGAAATCGTCCAGGCGGTGCGTGCCCACCACCGCCGCGCCGCCCAGCCCCACCCAGTCGCGCTCAACCGTCGCGGTAAGGCCGGTCGCGTCGACCTCGGCATAGCCGACGCTGCTCGCGTCCAGATGGGTTCCCAACGCCTCGGCGGCCGCCGCCAAAACCTGCGCGGGCTCGAGCAGGGCACGCAGTCTGTCCGACAGTCCGGCCAGAAATTGGTGGCGGCGATCGGCGAGTACGCGATCGGTGGTCTCGGTGCAGATCACCATCACCCCGCCGACACCGTTTTGGGCGGTTTCATCGTCGATTGGGCTGTAGCTGTAGGTCCAAAAGGCTTCGTCGAGCGCGCCGTGTCGCACGATCGGCACCAGATGATCGCGGTGCCAGGTAGCGCCGCGGCCAGCCATCACCAGCTCGATCTGCGGACCGATCAATTGCCAGATTTCGGGCCAGGCCACGACGCCGGGCCGACCGAGAATCGCCGGATGCTTCTCCGGCCCCAGGGAGGCGCTGTACCCATCATTGTATAGGCAGATGCTGTGCTCACCCCAGAAGATGAACATTGGGTGGTTGGTGCTGAGCATCAGCCGCACCGCCGTACGGAGGCTTTGCGGCCATTGCTCGGGCCGCCCGAGCGGGGTCGCCGCCCAATCATGCGCCCGGATCAACGCGCCCATCGCGCCGCCTTCGCGCAGGAAAACCAGCGGTGCCTCCGCCATGCCACGCGACGCCGGGGCGCTTGCCTGGCGATAGTTTTGCAAGGGTCTCACTCCTTGCTCTTGCGCATGGTCGACATCAGCCATTGGTTACCGGCTAAATCCCTGCCTGTCCTTGACAATTGATAGGATTAAACGGTGGCGCAATCGCAAAGAAACGCGGTACCCACGCCGGATCGCGCGCAAAAGACTAGCAAATTTCGGGCACCCTCGCCAGCACGAAGCTCGCCGGCAGTCAGCATAAGCGGGGCAGCGCTATTCGCTCAGGTGCCGCCGCATTCGCCCCACCAGGGCGGCAACTGTCAGCAATACCGCCGGTACCGACAGCGCGATCGCCAGCTCGTGATTGATGCCCGGCAGAGCCTTGATCGGGTAGGCGAGCAGCGCGACCGCGTAATAGCTGATCGCCACCACCGACAGCCCTTCAACCGTCTGCTGCAAGCGCAATTGCAGCTTGGTGCGGCGGTCCATCGAGCCCAGCAGATCGCGGTTCTGTTTGGCGAGCGCGATGTCGATACGGGTGCGCAGCAGCGAACTTGTCCAGCCGGCCCGCCGCTGCAGATCCTCGATCCGGTTGGAGAAGCTGTCACAGGTGCGAACCGCCGGTGTCAGGCGGCGCTCGGTGAAGTCGCTCAGCGTCTGATGGCCGGGCACTGGGGCGACGTCGAGCGCGTGAAGGCGTTCGAGCGACAATTGCGCATAAGCCTTGGTGGCGCTCATCCGGTAGCGCGTCGCCGCCGCCAGTCGGGCGAGTTCGGCGGAAAGGAAGGTCAGTTCGTCGAGCAGCGCATCATCCTCGCTGCGCCGTTCAGACACGTCATGCGTGAGCACCGCCAGCCGGTGTTCGAGCTTGGTGACTTCGGGCGTCGTCGCCTGCGCGAGCGGCAGGCCAAGCAGCGCCATATTGCGGTAATTGCCGAGTTCCTGGACGCGGGTAACAAGCTGCGAGGGCTCGTCGCCCTCCAGCCCCTGATCGAGGATCAGCAGCCGGCCATAGCCATCGGCGTGTAGCTTGAAGTCCGACAGCAGCCGCGCCTTACCGCCGGCGACGTCACACACCACCAGCGCGCCGGGATCGAACCAGCGATCGAGCACCGCCTGTGCGGGGCGCGACGTGTCGCGTGGCGCAATCGCGATTTGGGTCGCGCGGATCACTTCGCCCGGAATGCCAGCGAGCACCTCGGCGCCGACCGGGTCGAAAATGCCGGGATCGAAGGGCACGTCGAAGCTGCCTTCGCGCAGCAGGGTGTAGCTCGCGAATTCGGTGTGTCGTTCCCACACCAGGGTCATGTCGTCGAGTGGGACGACGGCATATTTGGCACGCTGGGCGATGGTCAGTCCGCCGCGCGCGGCCAGTTCGCAAACGTGCCGCCAACTCGCCTCGCCCGTTTCGCCGAGTAGGGTTACGATCTGCACCGCGCGCGCCGGCGAGGCGAAACGCGGCAGCCGGCGGACGTGCATCTCGGCTGAGAGCGAGGCGCGTAACGGATGACTGCGCAGCGCGAGCGTCAGCCGGGCAGGCGGCTCGAAAACAGTGGGCGCGTCGCTCATCGCGACGCGCCCGAATGAACGGCCGGCGTTGGCGGCTTCACCTCACCGCGTCGCGTGGGTCGCGGCGGTGCCGGCGGGTTGACCTTGCGCGGCCTCCCCCACCGTCTTGAGCGGCGGCGCCTCGGGCGTGGCTTGCGCAATTACCGGCGCGGCGGCCGGAGGGCCAAGATCCGGATAGTCCTTCAACATGCTCACGCCGCCGAGCGGCTTGTTGAGCCCCTGGTGGCAGGTTTGGCAATTGGCCTTGTAGACGTCGCCATGCGGCCCCTTGCGATAGGCCGGGAAGACGCTGCTCAGTGAACTGATATACTCGTTGTTCACGTCGCGCGCCATGCGGATGCCGTACCATGCCGTAACACGCTGGGGCGTGCTCTGTGACCAATCGGACCAAGACCGGCTGTTATGGCAGAAGGTGCAGTTGACGCCGAGCGCCGACGACATGTGCATCATCAGGCCATAGGTCAGCTCGGTCCGCGCGATCGAGGCGTGTGATGTATCATTGGGCAGCGGCTGGCGCCCCTGAACGCGAATGTTGCTCGCGCCGCGCAGATAGGGGGTGAAGGGATCATAAGGCAGCGAGCCATATGCGGGCGTCGCCGCCGGCGTGTCCTGGCCGTGCTTATAACCCATCAACCGCGTGCTCGCCGGCTGGGCGCCCGCCGCGTCAGCCATCGACCAGACATAGCGCGGCACGGCATTGCCACGGTGGCAGGTATAGCAGGTGACGCCAGTCTGCTTGACGTGGGCGGACCACTTGGAATTGATCGCCTGCGTCATTTGGATCATGCGCCGCGCGACGATCTTGGTGTATTTTTCGTCGGAGGCGAGATTATTGGGGTTGTGGCAGTAGTTACAGCCGACATTGTTGGGATCGGCGCCTTCCTGCGGCGCGACCCAAGTGTTGATCGCCAGCATCAGATAGTTGAAGCGCTCGGCCGAGATGTTCCCGAGCACTTTCACATTCTGATAGACTTCGTTCGCCCGCTGGCCATCGGCCGGCGGCAGCTCATAGGGCGGCGGCGGCACGGGCTGCGGTGCGCGGCGCTTGACCGTCGTCACCTGATCGAGCCCGGTGCCGCGATAGCCATTCTGCGAGACCAGTTTGGGGCCGAATTCGCACCCGCTCAAGGCCAGCGACAGCGCGCCGACGGAGAGCGGGACAAGATAGCGAGCAGCGCTCATTTCGGGGCTCCCGGCAAAGTGGCTGGATCGATCACGCCCGTACTTGGATAGACCGGAGCATAGCCGTGTTGCTGGGCCCAGAGGAACCAGTTGTCGACCAGCGTACCGGTGATGAGGATGCCGATCCCGCCAGTCAGCGTCGTCAGCACCGCGAACCACCACGCCCAACGGTGGATCGATTCCATCGTCGCGTTGAAGCCCATCGTCCAGCGCCAGAACAAGGCGGCGCGTTCGGTCGCGGTGCCGCGATCGACGATCTGCTCGATCTCGCGCTCACCGCCATAGCGGCCGACCGCCAGGATGGTCGCGCCGTGCATCGCGAAGAGCAGCGTCGAGCCATAAAGGAACACGATCGATAGGGCGTGGAAGGGATTGTAGAACAAATTCCCGTAGCGGATCGAGAAAGCCGCGGTCCAATCAAGGTGGGGGAAGATGCCGAAAGGCACCGCCTCCGACCAGCTGCCCATCAGGATCGGGCGAATGAAGCCCAGCACCAGGTACAGCCAGATCGCGCTCGCGAACGCCCAGGCGACGTGCGTGCCCATCTTCAGCGCCCGGGCGCGGAGATAAGTGCGTACCCACCACAGGATGATCGAGGTCGTCAGGAAGAAGCCGGCGATCAGCCACCAGCCGCCTTCCTGCAGCGGCGGCAACACGCGCAAGCCATATTGCGGCGGCGGCGGTTCCAGCGCGAGCCAGAAGAGCTGGCGGACGAATTGGATCGGGTTCCAGCTGACGCTCGCCCACATGTTCAGCCCGATGATCACGAAGGCGAGCGTGCCGAAGACGAGCGCGATCGAGCCGAGATAACCGAGGAAGATTGGGCCGATCTGCGCGTTGCCGAGCTTGCCGATCCAGTGATTGTAGAAGGGCTTGCCGATCCGCGGATCGCTGCCGTCCTGGGCCGGCGGGCCATATTCGGCCGGCCCGCGGATCTGCACTTGGGTGAAGATGTTTTGATAGGTCGCCATCGGTCCCTCCCCGCTCAATGCCAGATCGGCAGGTTGAGCCACCAGGTCCACCATTCGGGCCAACCGCGTGTCCACACGGGGCCGGAGATGATGATGCACACCGCGCTCCAGAAACCGGCGTTCAGCGCCAGCAACAGCCCCAGCCGGTGAATGCCGAGCGTGCCGATTGAATAGCCGATGGTATCGCGGAAGAACGCGTCTTCATATTCGGGCGACTTCACCTCGTCGCCGGGCAGTGGGTTGACCGCCGACAGCACCAGCGCGCCGTGCAGCGCAAGGGCGAAAGTGGTGGTGAAGAAGAAGCTCACCGCCAGCATATGCGCCGGGTTGTAGTGAAAGTGCAGATATTGGTAGCCGGTGTTCGATACCCAATCCAAATGGCTCCAGATGCCGTAGGGGAAGCCCCAGTGCCACGCGCCCATCAGGAAGGGACGGAAGACGACCAGGGTGACATAGGCCAGGATCGCGAAGCTGAAAGCGATCGGCACATGGTAGCCCATGCCCAATTTGCGGCAGATTTCCACTTCACGCAGCGCCCAGGAACAAAAGGCGCCGATCGCGCAGATCGTGATGATCTGCCATAGCCCGCCATGCAGCAGCGGCGCGAGCCCCAGACCATATTTCAGATCGGGCGGTGCGATCGAGATCAGCCAGGGGTTCCACGTCGGGCCTTGGCTCGCGCCGTACAGGATCAGCGCGGTGCCGATGCCGGCGAACAGGATCGTGGTGATGCCGAAGAAACCGACATAGAAGGGCCCGATCCAGTAATCGAACAGATCGCCGCCGACGAGCGTGCCGCCCCTTACTCGGTACTTCCGTTCATAACTCAACAGTGCCATGGATCAAGCTCCCTCGCCCGCACGCCCGAGGGGCGGCAGGAGGTTGTGGCCTCACGCGATGGACGGTGGGGCGAAGGGGTGGCCGCCAGGCGCGCGAAGCACCCGCGCCACCACCCTCGCCCGCGTTGCCGCGCTACGCCCGCGACACGATACTCAGCCGGTCTTGCCTTACTGCGCGGGCGGAGCAGCAGCCGCCGGCGCGGCGACCGCCGCTTCGGTGTGCGGCCCATCGAGCCAGTTGTAGCGATTGGTGCTTAGCAAGATGAAGTGGATGAGAATCGCAAGCGAAAACAGGAAGATCGCCAGCACCGTCAGGATGCGGCGGCCATCAAAAGTGACCCACATTCTCCACATGATCGTTCCTCCTCAGGCTTTGCCAGTGACGTGGAGCGGCGCGGTCGCGGTCAGGCCGGCCTTGTACGGCGCGGTGCCCGGGAACCAGGGGCGCCATTCCCACACCAGGAAATGGGCAACGCACGCAACGAACACGAAAAACGCGGTCGAGGTGACAAAGAGTTTATGAAACTCCTTGGCCTCGTCCGGGGTCATATAGGTCCCCGGCCCCATGCGATCGTCAGTCATAAACGCTCCTTCCTTCTGAGTCGTGCCGGCGAGTTGGGGCGCGCGGCTCGCGTCCCCCGACGGATCCGCCGGGGGAAGCGCCCCGGAGGATGGTGGTGCCGCGCGAAGCGGCGAATGGCGTGCGGCGGCTCATGGCACCGCCTCTGCGAGCAGCGCGTCGAGCCGCTGCGACGAGACGCGGCTCTCTCCGGCACGGCGCGCGGCGGCCTCGGCAGCGTCGCGCAGACGTTTGGCGGCCGAGATGCGGACCAGCACCGGCTCGGCCTCGATCCGGGCGTCGAGCGCGGCCTTGGCGGCATCGTCCCACGCGATCGGCGCTTCGCGCGCCGGCGTCGCCTCGACCGCGTCGAGCTGGGTGGCGAGCGGCAGGATGTTGAACAGCGCGTCGAACAGCGCGTTGCACACCTCCTGCACCAGATAAGTGGCGCCGGCATAGCCCATGAACGGCGTGCCGGTGTGGCGGCGGATGATCGCGCCCGGGAAGCTCGCGGGGATGTAGATCCCGCGACCGCCCGCCTCCGCCAGGTACATGCGTTCGTTATACGAACCGAACAGCACCAGCGGCGGATTGGCCTTGATCGTGGCGCGTACCGCGGCGTTATCGGGCTTCACCCCCGCCGAGCGCTGGAAGGCGAAGTGGCACGGCAGGCCAAGATCGTCCTCCAGAAATCCCCGCACTCCCCGCGCGTAGGTTTCGGTCGCGACGATACCAAAGCTCGCGGTGCCGAAGAAATCCTGCGTCACCGAGCGCCACAAATCCCATAGCGGCTTAATCGTGGTGTGCTTCTCGCGCTCGATGAAGGGTTCGGGATCGAGGCCGAGCAGGTCGCCGAGCTTGCGCAGGAAAGCCGTGGTCGAGTTGAGCCCGATCGGCGCTTGCAGATAGGGCCGCTCCAGCACCTCGCACAAAGCCCGCCCGAATTCGCGGTACAGGCACACATTCACCTCGGCGTCGGCCAGCTGGCGGATGTCGGCGAGATGCGCGCCCATTGGGAACACCAGGTTCACCTCGGCGCCGATGCCTTCGATCAGGCGACGGATTTCAGCGAGGTCACTCGGTTGGTTGAAGCTGCCATAGATCGCGCCGATGATGTTGACGCGCGGCTTGGCGCCGGGCTTGCGGCGTACCGGCGGCACGGCCTTGGGGCCGAACTGGGTCCACAGCCAGCTGAGCGCACGGTCGGCGGACTGCCACTGATCCTCGTCGATCGTGCGCGGCAGGAAGCGCTGGATGTTGGTCCCCTCTGGCGTCACCCCGCCGCCGATCATCTCGGCGATCGAGCCGGTCACCACCACGGCGGGCAGATCGGGGTCGAGGCTCTTCCAAGCGCGGCGCATCGCACCCTCGGTGCCGTCGCGGCCCAGCTCTTGTTCGGACAGGCCGGTGACGGTGATCGGCAGCTCATGCGGCGGCAAGGCGTCGGTGTAATGCAGCACCGAGGTGACGGGCAGATTCTCACACCCCACCGGGCCGTCGATGATCACCTGCAGGCCCTTGATGGCGGTGAAGGCGTAAACCGCGCCCCAATAGCCGCCGGCGCGATCGTGATCGAGGATCAGCATGGGCCGCGCTCCCCATGGGTCGCAAGGGCGATCGCGTTAAACACCGACCGCCTCCTGCGCCTTGGCCGCGGCGATCCGCTTGGCGGCGAACTTGGCCTTATATTCGGGATGGAGCACCGGCGTGCCCTGCCACAGCCCGGCTGTGTCGGCGCGGCCAACGCCCTCGAAGAAATCGCGCATCGCATCGAAGCGCGCCTGGTTCGCGATCGCCGCGTTCACCACGAACGCCAGGCTCCCCGCCCCCGCCGGCCCCATCAACGGGCGCGCCGAGATGAGGTTGGTGAAGTAGAGTGCGGGGATGCCCTTGCTCTTGGCGTGCTGCACCACGGGCGTGGTGCCGATGGCGAGATCGGGGCCGAATTCCTCGACCGCGGCGATATCCTGCTCCAGGCTCGCGCGATACTGCACCCGCGCGCCATGCGCCTCGAGCCATTCGCGATCGGCTTCGCTCCACGGTGTGCGCGGGCAGGCGGTGCCGACATAGGGCACTTCGGCGCCGCTTTCGATCAGCAGCCGCGCGACGAGCAGTTCGCTGCCCTCATAGCCCGAGACGGTGATCCGCCCCGAGACCGGTCGCGTGGCGAGCGCACCGGCGATCGCGGGCAGAAAGCGGTTCTTCGCGGCATCGACCTTGGCCTGGGCCACGCCATAAGCGGCGCCAATCGCATCGAGCCATGCAGCCGTTCCATCGCGCCCGACCGGCGCCGAGCCGACCACGCGCCGCCCCGCCCCGTCGAACACGCGGATGCACGCGGTGTAGAAGGGATGGATCGCCGCGACGACGCCGCCATCGAGCGCCGCGTACAACTCACGCCACTCGCGCGTCGGGACGACCGGGCCGGCCGCGAGACCCAGGGGTTCCAGCATCAAGCCGATACCCGGTGGGTCGGCCGGGAACATCTCCCCCAGGAGAGTCACCGTCGGCCGGTCCGATCGTTCCTTGGGCGCGGCGACCGGGCCGGCCTCGGCCTCGTTCGCCGCATAAGCGAGCATGGCGCCTGCCAGCACATCCTTCGCCTCGGCGTGGGTCGGCACCCCGAAGCCCGGCACGTCGATGCCGATGATCCGCACGCCATTGATCGCCTTGGGCAGCAGCTGCAGCGGCACGCCCGAGGCGGTGGGAACGCACAGGTTCGTCACCACGATCGCGTCGTACAGCGCGGGGTCGGCGGTCTGCTCGACCGCCTCCTTGATGTCCTCGAACAGCTTGCCGGTGACGAGCGTCTCCGAATTGAAGGGCACATAGCCGACCGTGCGTCGCGCGCCGTAGAAATGGCTCGTGAAGGTCAGCCCATAGACGCAGCACGCGGAGCCCGAGAGGATGCTCGCGGTGCGCCGCATCCTCAGGCCCACGCGCAGTGAGCCGAACGCCGGGCACATCGATTGCGGCTGATCGTGCGGCCCTTGCGGATAATCCGCCGCATAGCGATCGAGCACGCCCGCCTTGCCGGCGTCGATCGCGGCGGCACGCAAAGTGTCCTTGGAAGCGCAACCACCCTCTGCGGATGGGGCGAGCGTCAGGCGATCGGCGCTGCGGGGGGCACCTTCTTTCCCTGGTTGGGATTTGGCCTCAGACGGTGTCATAGATCACCTCGAGGCTAGGCTTCGGAACATAATCGGCGCCGCGCATGTCGGCCTGGCTCGCGGGGATCAGCGTGACATTGCCGCCGGTATCCTCGGGCTTGAACAGGCCGAGCAAAGCGTCGCCTTCCAGCGGCGTCGGGCGCACCGGGGGCGCGGCGGCGACATTGATCGCGAGCTGCTCGAACAGCGGCGCCCACTCGCCGCCGGGCTTGCCGATGATCTGGTAGTTGGCCGATTTGCGGCGGATATCCTCATGCGCCGGGATCGCGGCGAGCACCGGAATGCCAGCGGCCTCGGCGAAGGCGTGTGCCTCGCCGGTACCGTCATCCTTGTTGATCAGGATGCCCGCGACGCCGACATTGCCGCCCAGCTTGCGGAAATATTCCACCGCCTTGCAGACATTGTTGGCAACATAAAGCGATTGGAGATCGTTCGAGCCGACGACGATCACTTTCTGGCACATGTCGCGCGCGATTGGCAGGCCGAAGCCGCCACAAACCACGTCGCCCAGGAAATCGAGCAGGACGTAATCGAACCCCCATTCATGGAAGCCCAATTTCTCCAGCGTCTCGAAGCCGTGGATGATGCCGCGCCCGCCGCAGCCGCGGCCAACCTCCGGCCCGCCCAACTCCATCGCGAACACCCCGTCGCGCTGGAAGCAGACATCCTCGATCTGCAGCTCCTCGCCGGCGAGCTTCTTCTTGGAGCTGGTTTCGATGATCGTCGGTGTCGCCTTGCCACCAAAGAGCAGGCTGGTCGTGTCGCTCTTGGGGTCGCAACCGATCAGCAGCACGCGCTTGCCCTGCTGCGCCATCATGTAGCTGAGGTTGGCCAGCGCGAACGACTTGCCCGAGCCGCCCTTGCCGTAGATCGCGATGATCTGCGTTTCCTTGGTCACCGGGCCGGTCGGCACCGGATCAGGCTCCTGGCCAGCCTCGTGACGCAAGGCTCCTACATCGAGCATCATTTGGCGGCCCTCCAATCAAGCACCATTTTCACGCAACTCGGGTCTTCAAAAGCGGCGGCATAGGCCTGCGGCGCCTCGGCAACGGGGCGAACGTGACTGACGAGGCCATCGAGGCTGAGCGCTCCCGCCTCGACCAGCGCGATCACGGCGCGGCTATCCTCGGGGGTGAACTCAGCGGCGATTCGCAGTCGCGCCTCGCGCATGAAGGCGCCCGGATAAGCGAAGCCGAGTTTGTCATAGAAGCCCGCGAGCACGATCTCGCCGCCGCGCGCGAGGCGGGCGATCCAGCTATCGAGATGTGAGCCCGCGCCGCTCGCATCGCAAATCGTGCGATAATCGTGCCGGCCATCGAGCTCGGGCGCGATCACCGCGTAACCCATGGCGCCCGCGCGGCGCTGCGGATTGGTTTCCCAGACCATCGGCGGCGGCGCACCGAGCGCGATCGTCAGCCTTGCGATCAGCCGGCCGAGAATGCCGTGGCCGACGATCAGCTCGGGCGCCGTGCCACCGGCGATCGCGTGATGCGCGGTGGCGGCGAGCGCGAGCAGCACGCCCCGCTCCCCAATCGTGGGATCGATCCGCAACGCGCGGGGCGAGGGCAGCACCACTCGTTCGGCCGAACCGCCGAAAAGCGCATGCGCACCCTCGAAGCAATTGGCGCCTGGGACGAATACCCACTCGCCCACCCGGTCGCGCACCCGCGCGCCGGCCTCGACGATCTGGCCGACCGACTCGTAGCCGGGGACGAGCGGATAGCCCATGCCGGGAAAGGGGGGCATCGCGCCAGACCACAGCAGCTTCTCGGTGCCGGTGCTGATTCCGCTCCAGGCGATTTCGACCAGCACATCAGTTTCGGCGATCGACGCCAGTGGCAATGGCCGCAGCTCGATGCGTTGAGGGCCTGCAAGAATGACGGCTAGCGAATGCATGATCGCTCCTTCGCCGCCAAATACCGGGCGGGAACGCTGCTTCAGTTATGTCAATCTAACGACACTAGCCTGACTGTCAATATAGTTGGACAGATTTCATTTGGCGCGTGCAACAATAAGCTGCGCGTTGAGCGGCAGCGCGGTGTCGCGCTCGCGCCAGCTGGCGAAGCCCGCCGCCTTCAGCAATCCGCCAATCTCATCGGGCCGACGGGGGCGCCCCGACCCCATCGCCCACAGATAGAGCCCGAAATAAGCATCCCCCATGCGCTTGGCACCTCGCGCGGCCGCCATCGGCTCAGCGATTACCAACCGGCCGGTGGACGGCAAGGCGGCGCGAATCGTCCGCAGCAGCGTAAGCGCGGGCGTGTCGTCATGATCGTGCAACACGCGCACCAGCGTGATCAGGTCATAGCCCGTGGGTATTGGGTCGGCGAGGAAGGAGCCGCCATGTACCCGCACGCGCTCGCCGAGCCCCGCCGCAGCGAGCCGGACGGCGGCACGCTTGCCGACCTCGGGCAGATCGAACAGACCGATGCGCAGCCCAGGCACCGCGCGCGCGACCGAAGCGGCGAAGGCCCCTTCCCCGCCGCCAACATCGAGCATTGCCCGGTGTCGCCCGAAGCGATAGGCGCGGATCACGAGCTCCGCGACCAAGGGCTGCGAGGCGGCCATCAGCTTTGAATAATCGCCCACCGCGCCTTCCGGCCCCACGCCGGCGTCGCGCGCATAATGCCAGAAGCCCTGCAGAGCGCCCCCCCCTCCCCCGCGCCGCAGCAGCGCAACCGGATCGGCGAGATCGGCATAAAGCAGTCGGTGATGGGCGATCATCGCGCTGATGCCGGGGTTGCCCAGCAGCGCCGCGCCATCGGGTGCGAGCGCCCAACCGTCCCATAATGGTTCGACGAGATCGAGTGCGCCAAGCGCCCGCAACAGCCGTTCGGCGCCGGCAGGCGCCATGCCCCACTCGGCGGCAAGCGACTCGACGCTCATCGGACCGGCGCGCAACCGCTCGAACAGATCGAGCTCGATCGCCGCCGCCAAAATTTGCGAATAGGCGAAACCCGCGACGCGATCGAACATCGTCCGCGCCTTCGCCTGTACCAGCCAGCGTAAGCCCGGCACGCGCAGCATCGCGCGTTGCACGGCGGGGTCGGCGAGCAGCTTGTTACGCCAGCCGACCCAGCGCGCGATGCTATTGTCTTTGCTGTTGGACAGTCGCATGATGTCCACCAGACTGGACGCGCGCTTCCCGGGCGTCAATCGGTCGAGGAGCAAAGCGTGGCCAGCGAGCACGACGATGTGATCGTGATCGGCGCCGGGGTCGGCGGCCTGAGCGCCGCTGCCTTGCTCGCCGCGCAGGGAATGCGGGTGAAGCTGCTGGAAGCGGCGTCGGGGCCTGGCGGCAAGATGCGGCAACTGCGCTGCGGCGAGGCGCACGTCGATGGCGGCCCAACCGTGTTCACGATGCGCCCGGTGTTCGAGGCGATTTTCCACGCTTGTGGGGCACGGCTCGATGATGAGGTTCGACTCCACCCCGCGACCGTCCTCGCCCGCCACGCCTGGGGAGACGATCGGCTCGATCTGTTCGCCGATCGCGCCCAGAGCGAGGCGGCGATCGGCGCGTTCGCGGGTGCCGCCGCCGCGCGCGGTTATGCCGGCTTCTGCCGTGAGGCTGAACGGCTCTATACCGCGCTCGAACAGCCCTTCATCTGGGCCGAGCAGCCCAGCCAGGTCGGCCTTGCCTGGGCGATGCTCCGCGCCAACGCCGCGGATCTGTTTTCCCGCCGGCCGTTCCAATCGATGTGGCGTGCGCTGGGGGACTATTTTCCCGATCCGCGGCTGCGCCAGCTGTTCGGGCGCTATGCCACCTATTGCGGCGCCGATCCTTGGCAGGCGCCCGCGACGCTGATGCTGATCGCGCATGTCGAGGCGAGTGGGGTGTGGCTGATCGACGGCGGCATGGTGGCACTCGCCCACGCGCTCGCGGGGCTTGCCGAGCGGCACGGCGCGGTGCTGCGCTATGACGCACCGGTGCGCGAGATCGTCGTCGATCGCCAGGGCGTGGCAGGGGTGGTGCTGGCAAGCGGCGAGCGGCTATCGGCGCGACGGATCGTGTGCAACGCCGATCCGGCTGCGCTCGCCGCTGGCCGGTTCGGCGCGAGCGTCACCCGGGCAGCGCCTGCGATGCCGGCACCCCTTCGTTCACTGTCTGCGATGGTGTGGACGACGCATAGTGCCGCCGCCGGCTTCCCGCTCGCCCATCACAATGTTTTCTTCTCGGGGGATTACGCCGCAGAATTCCGCGCACTTGGCGCTGGGCACGTTCCCGCCGATCCCACCATCTATATCTGCGCCGCCGACCGTGCGAGCGACGGCCGTGCCGCGCCCGATGGCGCCGAGCGCCTGCAAATCCTAGTCAATGCCCCGGCACGCGGGGATGCCCGCGCGCTCAGCCCATGGGAGATCGAGCAATGCCAAGCGCGAATGATCGCCTGCCTCGCACGGTCGGGGCTGAGTCTGGACTTGCCGCCCGAGTCGACCGTGCTCACCACGCCGGAGGGATTCGAGGCACTCTTCCCCTCGACGGGTGGGGCCCTTTATGGACGGGCCTCGCACGGATCGGCGGCAGCCTTCCGCCGCCCGGGGGCACGCACGCCTATCCCGGGGCTCTATCTCGCGGGAGGCGGGACCCATCCGGGGCCGGGCGTGCCGATGGCGGCGCTGAGCGGCCGGCTAGCCTGCGCTACCCTGCTTGCGGACCGCGCTTCGACGGCGCGGTTCCACCCGGCGGCTATGCCTGGTGGTATCTCGACGCGACGAGCGACGACGGCCGCTTCGGGCTGACCATCATCGCCTTCATCGGCAGCGTCTTCTCACCTTATTACAAGGCGAGCGGCCGCACTGCGCCAGAGGATCATTGCGCGCTCAACGTCGTCCTCACCGGCCCGTATGCCAATAGCTGGGCGATGACCGAGCGCGGCGCGGGCGCGCTGCGGCGCGATGCGCGCCATCTCAGCATCGGCCCGAGCAGCCTGTGCTGGGATGGGGACGCGCTCGTCATCCATATCGACGAGACAAGCGCCCCGGTGCCGCTTCCGATCCAGGGCGTGGTGTGCGTGCGCCCCGAATGGGTCGGCGAAACCGGCTTTCACCTCGATCCCGCCGGTCGGCATCGCTGGCACCCGATCGCGCCGCGCGCGCGGGTGCAGGTGGCGCTCGCGCATCCCACGCTTAGCTGGCGGGGCAATGGCTATCTCGACTCGAATTTCGGCGAGGAACCGCTCGAGGCGGGCTTCCGCGAATGGCACTGGTCGCGCGCGCATCTGCGGCGCGATGTCGCGGTACTGTACGAAGGCACGCGCGCCGGCGGCGAGCCGTTCGAGCTCGCGCTACGGATGGACCGTCAGGGCCGGTGGGAGGACATGCCCCTGCCCCCGCGTCGAACGCTCCCGCGCAGCTTCTGGCGGCTTGAACGCCTCACCCGCGCCGATGCCGACGCGTGGCCGCAGGTAGAGCGCACCTGGGTGGACGCCCCTTTCTATGCCCGCTCACAGCTGCGAACCCGGCTGTATGGCGAAGATGCTTGCGCGGTGCATGAGAGCCTGTCGATGCCGCGCTTCTGCGCGTCAGCGGTGCAGTGGATGCTGCCCTTCAAGATGCCGCGCCGGGCCTGAGGCAGCGCACCGCGCGCGGACAAGGATTTGGTCGGGGAGACAGGAAGAGAATGCAACGGTCGATTGCAGCCGCTGCATCCCGCAGAAATCCTCTATCCCCCGGTTTTTCTTGCACTTCTTTCCCTTCGGTGTCACGCGCTGTGTCCCACTAGGTGTCACGGTAAGGGTCAAAAATGGCGCGCGGCGACGGCTTCTCGATCATCAAGCGAACGCGCGGCGGCCGCGAGCTCGCCCATTGGGAGGTGCGTGTCCAAGTGCCGCGTGAGTGGAGAACGGCCGTCGGTAAGAAGGAGGTGATCCGCTCGACCGGCACCGGGGACCGACGCGAGGCTGGCCGGCTGGCTCCCGAGATTGTCACCAAACTTTACACGCGCTGGCGGCAAGCGGGCAACCCCGCTGACCTGCTGCCCTGAAATGTGACCGATTTTAAGTAGAGTCCGCCTCGAAGGAGTCGGACGAGAATGAAGCGCAGCAGATTCAGCGAAGAGCAGATCATCGCGATGTTGAAGGAGCAGGAAGCCGGGATGGCGACAGCGGAGGTGTGCCGCCGCCATGG